>Ga0210394_10001308_pt1 | contig 40978 bp, 33 predicted proteins | sample IncBWC12MmetaG_FD_160121 | JGI IMG/M metagenome (GOLD analysis project Ga0210394, IMG submission 160121) | Forest soil microbial communities from Barre Woods Harvard Forest LTER site, Petersham, Massachusetts, United States - Inc-BW-C-12-M | ecosystem: Environmental > Terrestrial > Soil >...
CTAAAGACCCGTTATCCCAACGACGAGAGCATGCACGTGTCCCACGAGACCATTTACCGCAGCCTGTTCCTTCAAGCGCGCGGAGTGCTGAAAAAAGAGCTGATTGGGCACCTGCGAACCAAGCGCCGTATACGCCGCTCGCGGCACGCGCGAATCTTTAAAGACTCGCGCGGTCAAATCGTGGACGCCATCTCCATCAGGAAACGGCCCGCTGAAATCGAGGACCGCGCCATTCCCGGTCATTGGGAGGGCGATCTCATCGGTGGCACGAAAAACAGTCACATTGCGACATTGGTGGAGCGGCATTCGCGTTTTACTGCCCTGGTCAAGGTGCGAAGCAAAGACACGGCTACAGTCGTCGCCGCACTGAGCCGGCAAATTCGCAGGCTCCCCACCTCGCTGCGGCGCTCGTTGACCTGGGATCGCGGGCTGGAGATGGCGCAGCACAAAAGCTTCACCGTGGCTACAGATGTGAAAGTGTACTTCTGTGATCCGCAAAGCCCCTGGCAGCGAGGAACGAACGAAAACACCAACCGGCTGCTACGACAATACTTGCCCAAGAGAACTGACCTTTCCGGCTACACACAATCCCAACTGGACAAGATCGCGCTGCGTCTAAATCAACGCCCGCGAAAGACTTTGGGCTTTCAGACTCCAGCAAGTAAACTGCGCGCAAGTGTTGCGCCGACCGGTTGAGCTCGCAGCGGTTACCGGACAAATGGCCGGGTACCAGTATCCGAAACTCTTGACCAACTCGACTTCTATGTTCTGTGTTTTGAGCTCCCGGCGTATGTCGCACGGTGCGTCACGCCTATTTGTGGCGATTTGATACGGGTCGTCAGCCTCCTTCTTTCGATTTCCGATGAAACTGGGATACTCTTCATGTGGCGCGCACGAGGCTCTCGCTGCGTTCAGCGAACGAGTGATTTTGTTCTTGACAAATACCCTAGATAGGGCATATTAGAAATGAAGACTTACTCGATATCGGATGTGAGTAGGCTTTTGAAAGTAGATCCTACAACGCTCCGTCGTTGGATTCGAAAGAAGCTGATTCCGATTCCGACACCGGGCATTGTGAATGGTCGTCTCGCGAAGTGGTGGAAAGAGAACGAAGTGGCAGAGATAAGGGCGTACATGGGCGTAGGGTATTGGGGTAAAGGAATAAACAGAAAAACGGGCAAGAAGGCCAAGAACAAGTAAGCAAGCGGGACGCGCCGGTGCTACTAACACCAACGCGCCCCTGACCACCATCACCTCACAGGGAGGCAACGATGGCTGTAAAAGAAGCTATCCATTTCCCATTCCGGGCGCAACTTACCAGGCGCCCGATGTTTCCGGCTCGTATCCCTCCTGAGCCAGTTGCGGAATCTCCCCCATAGCTAAATCGATTTCGTTTCAAAGGGCGCCGCGATCTTTGGGGCGACAGAGTGAGGACGGGTGTGCTTAGCAGTTTCAAGGAAACGCTACAGAAAGGAATCCCCGGCAAATGAAATTGGACGCCTACTCGGAAATCTATCTCTGGAACAAAAACGTGGACGCTCTGATTCGTGTACTCCAGCGGATGGAAGCTTTGGGCATTCTCCCGCAACAAACAATGAAAGCGCACGAACTCCGGTTGGAGGAGGTTCGCGCCGCACTGAATGCCGATTTTGCCGAAGCAATGTTTGGACGTGAACGTGGCGATCATTTGCGCCTGAATGAGCAGCGGAGCGCCTGGGAACAACGCAACCAGGGCGGCGCACTGCAGTAAAAGACCGCGAACAAATCAAACAAACCTTTGTCTGCGGGCATTCCTTTCGTTGTGAAAGGATGCGGCGCCGCGTATTGAATAAGGCGGTCGATGGGCGAATGGAAAGCACAAATCAGCATACGCGTCCGCCAAGAGTTGAGGACCGAGCTGGAAAGGTTTGCCGTTCGCGAGAGAAGAAAGCTCGGGAACATCGGAGAGGTGCTTCTCGAATGGGCGTTCGAGCAGCTCAAGGCCGCCGGGTCTACGGAGCGGCTGCTTACATACAAGATTCGTCGCCCCGGCGCCCGTTCCAAACAGCCTTGAGGACTATCAGCCGCAATGCCACCCCAAGTCTTGTTGGCTAGGAAATCTCAAAGAACGCGTACCAACATTGGACGATTGTGAGTCTGGATCACTCGATGAGTTGGACTACGACGACTGGCTTTCCGGTGTTGCCAATCACCCGCAGCCAACCAAGCGGTGAAGAAGGAGTGTCGGCGAACACCGAAGAGTTAGCCGAAGCTCCAGATGAAGAGCTGCTCGCTTTCGTCCAGGCGGGCAATTGCGAAGCTCTCGGAGTTCTCTTTCGCCGTTTTGCTTGGTTGGTGCGTATCGTAAGCCTGAGATTTCTCCGAGACGAAGCCGAAGCCGATGACTTGGTGCAGGAATTGTTCCTTTTCATCCACCGCGAATCCTCGGTATATGACTGCAGGAAGAGCTCGGCCAGGTCGTGGATCGTGCAGATGACCTACCGACGAGCGATCTCGCGTTGGCGATACCTGAACGCTCGGGGACATTATAAAAATGAAGAATTGGACTACTGCCATTCAGCAATGGAGAGTGTTGTCGTTCCGACGTACGACTCGTCAATTGAAGCTCTCTTTGGAAGAGAACGGCTTAAGAAGATAATGAGGGACTTGACGGCAGCGCAGCATGAAACGCTGAGACTTCATTTTTTTGAAGGCTACACGCTCGCGGAAATTGGCAAGAAATTGGGGCAGTCCTTGGGAAACGTTCGGCATCACTACTACCGGGGGCTGGAAAAACTGCGTAAGCAGATGCGCGAAAGTAAATTGCAGAACTGCTAAACGATATGGTACATAGGTGAGGTAGTCCAGCCGAAGAAGTGTGTTCAGCCATGGGACCGCATGAAGAATTTCTTGAATTGTGTGCCGTTTCGACCTCGGGAGACCTGACCGAGGAAGAAAAGACAAAGCTGCAGAAGCATTTAGTCGGCTGCCCCGAATGCCGGGAAGCTTTGAAAGAGTTTCAGGCAGCGGCTAAGATTAGCTCGCCTCTTTTTGCCGCGGAGGCACCGGGAGCCCCCCCCCAAAAAAGAGAAACATGGTCAGTTGACGCGGCGGAGGCAAAACTCCGGGAGCGTTTGGCCCTCCAGATTGGTCCAACAGGGACGAAGTCTGTCGAACCCGATGCTGCAAGGGCAGATGAGCTTTCTGAACGGAATGGGAAGCCGCGCTTGAGCGAGCATTGGAATACGGTCTGGCTTCCGTTTGCGGCAGCGATTCTGCTAGCTGCGACGCTGGGAATCTATGCATACCGGGCTGGTGTACGGCGCGGAGGTGAGAACGCGCCGGTCCCTCAAAGAGCTATTGAGCAGCCGAGTGCTCCGCCGCAGCAACAGGTAAGCGACGCAGCGCATGATCGCGAAGTGCTGCTGGCGCAGATGGCAGAGCGAGACAAACTGATCGCGAACCTGCGCCAGCAAGTGGAAGAGCAGTCGGCAGAAATAACCAAGCTAAAGGATACCCAAGGGGCTCTGCAAAGTGCCTTGGGGACAGGGAACGACGAGAAACAACGACTTGCTGCCAATGAAGCAGCGGTAACGCAGAAACTCGATGCCGCCCAAGCGTCGCTCCAGAAGACGCAGAAGGAGCTGGACACCCTGCAGGCTGACAGGTCTCGGGACGATTCGGGGTCGAAAGCATTAGAAGCTAAGGTCGGGGAGCTCACGCAATTACTCAGAGAGCGAGAGTCGACCATCGACCAGCAGCAGGAACTCCTCTCGCATGACCGGGATATTCGGGAATTGATGGGAGCCCGGGATCTCTATGTAGCCGAGGTGTTTGATGTGGCGAAAAACGCAGCAACACAGAAGGCTTATGGACGCGTTTTCTACACAAAATCAAAATCGCTGATTTTCTATGGCTACGACCTCGACCGCCACCCGGGTTTCAAGAACGCAAGCACGTTTCAGGCTTGGGGGCAGCGCGGGGCCGACACGGCGCAGGCTTTGAATCTGGGTGTCTTTTATGAGGACAACGTCTCAAAAAAGCGGTGGGTACTGAAATTCGACGACGCGAAGAAACTCGATCAGATCGAAGCAGTTTTCGTGACTGTTGAACCGAACGGCGGTAGCCAAAAGCCAAGCGGTAAGCCCTTCCTTTTTGCTTACCTGAAGGTGGATCCAAACCATCCGTAGCGGACAGGCCAACGGCTTCTTAAATACCTTTTGGTTCGTTTTAATGAAGATGTGTTGGTACAACCGCGGGAGCTCCTGCGAAAACGGGGAGAGTGAATGCAAGCAATTCTCCCCAGGAGATACCGCGTGCGAGTGAAACTGATTGTTCTGTGTTTCATAATGTTCGTTCTTTTCATAAACATCGGCTCAGGACAGTCGGCGACAGGCACTGTAAGCGGCATCGTCCTCGATCCTTCGGGAGGCGTAATTGCCGGCGCTGAAGTGTTGATCATCAACAATGCTACGGGAGTTCAATATCCGGGCAAAGCGAACAGCGAAGGCTATTTTGTGGTGCCCAATATTTCTCCTGGAACATACCGGATTCAGGTTTCAAATAGCGGATTCAAGACGATCATCAAGCCAGACATCGTAATTCACGTTGAGGATGCGCTCGCGATCAACTTTACGCTGCCGATTGGGGCTGCCTCTGAGATCGTGACCGTCGCAGGTGGCGCGCCGTTGGTAAACACCGAAAACGCCTCGGTGGGCACGGTGATTGACCGCAATTTTGTGGAAAGCCTGCCGCTCAATGGTCGCAGCTTCAATACGCTACTGCAATTGACGCCTGGTGTTGTCATCGCTCAGGTTTCCAACGGTTTCGAGCACGGACAATTCAGCATCGCGGGCCAGAGGACGGATGCAAACAATTTTTCCGTCGATGGTGTTTCAGCGAATTTCGGTGCTGGCCCGACGGCGGCGATGGGACAGTCAGGAACTGGAACAGCGCAAGCGTTCAGCGCGCTCGGTGGCACGAGCAGCCTTGTCTCCGTGGACGCTCTGCAGGAGTTTAGAATTGAGACCTCTTCCTTTGCCCCCGAATTCGGGCGAACTCCCGGTGGACAAGTGATTCTTACTACGCGTTCGGGAACGAACGAATTTCACGGCGCGGCATTCGAGTATTTTCGCAATACCGTCATGGATGCGAACAACTGGTTTAGTGACGCTGCCATTCCCCAGATTCCGAAATCACCCGAACATCACAATGATTTTGGCGGGGTGCTCGGTGGGCCAATCTGGAAAGACAAAACGTTCTTTTTTGCCTCTTATGAGGGCGAGCGATTGGACGTACCGTCGACGATGCAGGCTCAGGTTCCATACTTTGGTTCTACTGTGCCAGGTTGCTCACCATCCGCAGCGATCGCTCCGTTTCTGGAAGCTTATCCGAAGCCCAATGGATCTGTTTCGTCCGCCACCTGTACGGGCCACTTCACGGGGGCATTCGCCAATCAGGCATCTCTTGATGCCGGAAGTCTGCGTATTGATCACACCTTTAATAGGAGGTTTTCGATCTTCGGGCGCTACAACAATGCTCCATCCCAAATCGCAAACCGTGTTGATAGCCTTTCTGAGATTGAGACAACTATTACGAATACGCAAACTGCAACTATCGGAGTGAATATGACTCTGAGTAGTCGATTATTCAACGCATTGCGAGGAAATTATTCCACAGAACGAGCGGGCCTATCTCAAGCTCTCGATTCTTTCGGAGGTGCCACTCCACCCAACTCGAGCCTGCTCTTCGGCGCACTTCCCCCTGGTCAAACCTCGGCGCTCTTCCTCCCGTTGGATGGGACCCAGTCCTATAGCATAGGGCCGAACGCAAATAATCGAACTAAGCAGCTAAATTTTCTGGATGACCTAAGTTTTACCCTCGGTGCGCATCAATTGAAGTTCGGGGGAGACTATCGAGCCATCTTTCTTGATAACGTCCCTTTCAGGAATAACTTCGAGTATTTGCCAGCTAGCGTCCTAAGCCTGATCTCAACCGAGAAGGTTTTCATCTTTGCTGCCCAAACTGTACTTCCTGCTCGGATACTTTCACAGTCAACGTCGCTTTATGCTCAGGATAGCTGGAAACTTTCCCGAAGACTTGTTCTGACATATGGAGTCCGGTGGGAACTAGCGCCCGCGCCGCACGGTCTGGGTTCAACAACGCTGGCGTCTTGGTTGAATGTCAACAATCCTTCGGCCCTCAGGTTGGCACCCGCCGGAACGTCTTTGTGGCAGGCGACATACGGAAACTTTGCCCCGCGCTTCGGCATAGCATTCAGCCCGGACCAAGGGGGGAGCATCGTTCTCAGGGCCGGGGTAGGTGTGTTCTATGATCTCGGTGTCGGTGCATCCGCGAATCTTGTTACGGATTTCCCGAATCAAGCGATTGCAGGACCCTTTCTCAACCAACCAATCCCAGTGCCCAATATAGCTTCCTTGGTACCTACACCTTCGTCGATGCCTCCCTATCCTTCTGATTTTGTCCAAGGATTTGACCCCAGTCTTAAATTGCCCCGTTCCTACCAATGGAACGTCGCCTTGGAAAAGTCATTTGGGGGCCGCCAAGCCATCTCTGCGACCTACGTCGGACAGGCCGGTCGCGATTTGCTGAGGCAAGAGGCCTTCTATCAACCCAACGCAAATTTCTCAGGAGGTTTTGCACTGACGGGAAACAACGCGAGGTCGAACTACAATGCTTTCCAGCTGCAGTATCGCAGGCCCCTCACATCTCGAGTTCAAGCACTCCTGAATTACACCTATTCGCATTCCCTGGACAACGCTTCAAATGACGTTATCGCTGGGCTGTCAAATACTGTGATCTCGGCCGCGAATGACTATGCATCCTCGGACTTCGACGTGCGACAAAGTTTTTCCGGCGCCCTGGCGTTTGCGGTTCCTTCCGTTGGAGCATCGGGGGCTCTTGCGCAGGTGACAAGAGGATGGTCACTCGACACGGTGGTCGTTGCGAGAACCGGATTTCCCATCAACCCGTACCTCTCGGCGCCTTCCTCGCTAGGTGCTAGTGACATCCGTCCCGATGTTGTGCCTGGGCAGCCTTTTTTTCTGTACGGAGCTCAATGCGCGAAGGTCTTTGGACCCGTTTCCGAAGGCGGGAATGGAGCTCTTGAGGCGGGGCAGGTGTGCCCAGGGGGAATGGGATTGAACCCGGCGGCATTCAACTCAACCACTCCTGTGGCCGAGAATCGACAGGGAACGCTCGGCCGAAATGCCATGCCCGGTTTTGGGCTGACACAGGTGGACCTTTCCATCGGCCGGAAGTTTTCGCTTACGGAGCGGCTAAACGTGCAGTTTCGAGCTGACGCATTCAATCTCTTCAATCATCCCAATTTTACGAATCCTGCCGGTTATCTATCTGCGGGGCCTTCCTATCCCTATCTGCTGTCCATGGAGACTCTCAACGCCGGGCTTGGTGGACTTAGTCCCATCTTTCAGCAAGGCGGTCCTCGGTCATTGCAACTCTCATTGAGGTTAGCGTTTTGATGTGCAACGCGATGAGGGTCCCTCGTGCTAGCCGGCGTCTACGATTCTGAAGCAACGAAATTCTTGTGGAGTAATTTAGATGAATTACGCTTGTAGTGTGAGTGTTCTCTGCTTCGTGCTATCGAATGGGATTTTATGGGCCGGTGCCCAGGAGTTCGATGGCGTCGCTTTTGACCCAACGCCAGTGCGAATCACGTCCGTTGCGAAGGGTGAATCACGTCCCGTCACTAGCAGGGACCTGGTGGAGATACGAGATGAAAAAGGAGTGAGCATTTCGCCTGACGGCAAATGGGTCGCGTTCGTAGTCGGCCAGGCGGCGTATGAATCGAACAGCTATCGTAGTGGGTTGTACATCATTGGGACCGCGCCTGGCAGCGCTCCTGCATGCCTCGGGACTGCGGGCGCCCCACGCTGGGATTCCATCAACCAATGGTTGCCCGAGTCGCCGCAGTGGTCATCTGACAGCAAATACATAACCTATGCGACAAAAATGGACAAGTCGGCAAATCGGCAAGTGTGGCGATGGAACGTGGACGGCGGCGCTCCGTTACAGCTAACGAATGTTCCTGGAGATGTCCAAAGTTATCATTGGACTCCAGATGGTCACAAAATCGTGGTGACGTTCGAGAAACCGAGAGATACGGTCCAAATTCAGAGGCTGTCTGAAGATGGAATTCTTTACGACGGAGCATTTATACCATCGCGTAGCCGGCCCGTAGTAAGTGAGGTGCTCGCTTCAAAGCCGGAGGAGCTAGAAACGTGGGTCCGCGACATCACCACTGGCGAGGAACGGAAACAGACAAAGGCAGAAGCGGACTCCGTTGGTCCATGGGTTAGCGATATCGGAGAGGAATACTACGACGGAACTACAAGTTTTGCAGGTCATCACTTACTCGACGCCAAGGTCTCGCCCGATGGCCATAGAGTCGCGTATCGGATTCTCGACGATTCCCCGGGCACTAACGTCTTCTATAGATTGTTTTCCAAGCCCGTTCGTGGAGGAACGCCTGCCGAACTGGCGCCAGGTGCTTATTTCATGGCCGACTATTGGTGGGCTGCCGATAGCAGTCGAGTTTACTTTACGCAGTATGTGGGAGACGGCTGGCCCGACAAACTCATGATGGTACCCGCGGAAGGCGGAACGCCGAGGCAGGTTTTTAGTAGTTCAGACTCCCTGTACTCTTGCGCTCCCGACAAAAGTTTCCGGTACATGGCTTGCGCGGGAGAGAACCAAGTAACACCATCCCAAATTGCACTCGTGGAAATAGCCACCGGCAGGGTGCGAACGCTCGTCGACCTGAATCCCGATTTTGCGAATCTACAGCTTGGTTCAATCACCCGTCTCGATGGCGTCAATAGGTACGGCGATGCATGGTGGGCTCACTTGGTAAAACCACTGAACTATGAGCCCGGCAAGAAGTACCCGTTGATTGTCACGACGTACCGGACCCGCGAATTCGAACGCGGCGCTTCGGGAGATGAGAATCCGATTCAGGTTTATGCAGCACATGGATTTGCAGTTTTGAGCTTCGACATGGGCCGCAGGAATTTTGACAACAAGCCGGGAGACTTCCAACGCTATCTATCGTGGTATGAATCGGAAGAAGCGAGCATAGAGATGGCTATCCAAAGAGCCTCAGAGAAGGGCGTGGCCGATACAACGAGAGTGGGCCTGACGGGGTACAGCCGGGGAACGGAGATTGTGGCGTACGAAATAACACATACCAAAATCTTCCAAGCTGTGAGCGGCGCGGCCGGGGATAATGGTCCCTACTTTTATTACATGGCGCCCAGACGCGTTCAGGACAACTTTTTGAAGCAAGGTCTAGGAGGATGGCCTGAGGGAAAATCCAAGGTGAATTGGAGCCAGATGGCTGCTTACTTGAACGCGGAGCGGATCGATGTACCGGTGTTAGACAACGATCCCGATTCCGAGTTCCTGGCCGATCTTGCGCTCTATACTTCGCTGAAGGAGCTTGGAAAGCCCGTGGAGTTGTTCATTTACCCGAACGAACTTCACCATGTAAACCAACCAAAGCATCGCTACCAAATCTACGAGCGCAACCTGGACTGGTTTCGATTCTGGCTCAAATCCGAAGAGAGTTCCGATCCAGCGAAAAGCGAGCAGTACCGGCGCTGGCGTCAACTGCGGCAGCTACAACACAAAGCGGAATCGAAGGATAAGACTGCGCCAGAACAGCAGAACTAGCACGGAATTTCGAGTTGTGGCATGACGTATGCGCGTCAATACAGGTACGAACTGTGGCTATGCCCAGCGGCGAAGCTTGCAGATGCAAGCGAAGTGGTTTCCGGTTTGGTGTAGTTCATTGATTAGTGCCCCCTTTCTAGGTCAGCAAGTTTGCGGAGATAAAATCCAAGCGGATCTCGGATACTGTGTTGACACCGGGAGTTCAGAAGCCAGGAGGCTCGGCGCCTTGAGCTTCCTGGCTTATTTTCTACTCGTCCGACTCGTATGCGTTCACTGTGACGACGTATGGATCAGCTTTGCTGTCCTCTGTCATAGACACAGCCTTCGGCGAAGTGGACTGAATTGCGACCACCGCACTATCCAGACGGACGACTTGTGGCTTTTCGTATTTCATCGGTGTTGCCTCCTTTCCAGGCCAGCGTGTTTGCGAACCTAGTGTCCAAGCGGATCTCGAATGCTACATAGACGCCGGGAGGTTTGAAGCCAGGAGTCTCGGCGCCTTGAGCCTCCTGGCTTGTGTTTTACTCGTCCGACTCGTATGCGTCGATTGACGTCCGTTCCTGTAACAGGGAATCGGAGCCGCCATTCGACTTGTTTTGCGGGCTGCCTTGAATCACGAAGCTTGCAGACGCAAGCGAAGTGATTTCTGGTCTGGTGTAGTTCATGGATTTTCACCTCCTTTCCCTTTGAATTTCTCAGGTGAGATCTCGGTTTGTCTTCATCACTCAATCGTTGATTCATTCATCGGTTCAGGAAGCGCCCGCTTGGGCGTTGCCCGTGCCTGCCATGCGGCGTCGCCTAAGACATGGCTGACCGCTAGGCTTCGGAGCCAAAGCTCCAAATCAAGAGTGCGCATGAGGGGGACAATCGGAACGTCTGCCCCTTGTCGAGTTTTTTGCAGCGCTTCTGCGAAGCGCGTTGAATCCGTGATCCCCAGAAAACTCATAAGCATGTGTTGACTCAGTTCCAGCAGATGCGGCCAATCTGCTGCAATGCCCAGCCTTGGACCACGTGTAACAAATGCCTTTCGTTTGCGGTTCAAGAGTTCGTTGGGGACGATGCCGACTAGGGCGCGACGCATGAGGGAACGGCGCTGGCCGGGGCGTACAAGTTGTTCGCGTGGGATTGCGGATACGAATTCGAGCAGGCCGCGGTCGAGGTAGGGATAGCGTTTCTCCTGCGGCAGATCGGATGACAAATCAGAGCAGGCAAGCTGCCTGCGCAGCACATCCACGGTGCCTACATTTCCTTGAAAGCTAGGCAGGGGGCCGAAGATCTTTGTCCGGTCCTCATAACCCGCTAGAGCCGGGCGATTCCGTTTGACGAACACCGGACTGAGCCAGGATGCAGGGCGTTTGCGTTTCGGGAGGCCAACAAGGGCGGGAGGAAAGAACTCCCGAGCGGCATCAAATAATAGGTAGAACCACGGCTTGCGCTTGTTGAGCGCCCAGAGTTTGAGCTGGTGGGCGAGGGTTCTGAAATGGCATCTGGCTAGAAGATCTTCCAATTCGGGGACGGGAGTTGGGACGCCGCCGGTAAATTCGTCACCGCCGATGCCGGAGAGGACGACACGATTTCCTTGGGAGGCTATGCAGGCTGCGATTTGACGGCTGGCTTCAGACGGGCGACGGCTGCCGTGGCCAGGAGTTGTCGCGAAATGATCGAGGTCGAACTCAAACTTGAAAGGCTCTTGTTTGCCCATATCGATGTGGGTGCCGGTGCGGCCGCGCTTTTCTTCGACTTTGGTGAAGTAGGGTCGCTCGTTCCAGTTCGGTTCGGAGTCGTCGTAGTAGGAGAGGGTGTCGAGGCGCGGGGTTTCGGCGGCGCCGCGAGCGATGAGAATGTCGGCCATGCAGACGATGGAGGAGGAGTCCATTCCGCCGCTGAGTTCAGCCAGGATAGGACTATCGGCGCGGAGCCGCGGGCGGATGGCCTCGGCGAAGACGGCGCGAAAATGTTCTTCGTATTCGGCGTCGGTGCGGTAACGGATTTGCTTGGAGGGGTCGAAATCCCAATACTTGGCGACGGTTTGCTGGCCATTGCGGATGAGCACCGAAGATGACGGCGGAACGGATTGGATGCCGATGTAGGGCGTCAGATGAGTGGCGGGGAAGGTCGAGAACCAGCCGGCGATGTACTCTTCGCAGAGGGCGAAAGATTTGTTGGCGAAGAGGACTAGGGGTTCGAGGATGGTGCTCCAGGTGACTTGGCCGTTGTCGATGGAATAATAGAGATGGCGGGTGCCGATTGGGTCTTTGGCGAGGATGAGGGAGCGGGAGTTGGTGTCCCAGATGGAGAGCGCCCAGTCGCCGACGAGCTTGGAGAAGCAGTTGGCTCCCCATTCGTCGTAGGCGGCCGAGACGATGGAGACGTCGGTGGCGCTGATAGTGAGGGTGCCGCGGAGGTGGCGGATGAGTTCGGCGCGATTGTCAAGACGGCCGTCCCAAGTGATTACGATGCCGGACTGGGTGATGTGAGGTTGCGTTTCACGGCGCGATTCCTTGGTGGTGTGGAAGGCGCGATAGAGGATGCTGAGGTTTGTCATTGCGTAGGCGCCCTCGTCGTCGGGGCCGTATAGGGCGAGGATCGGCTTGACCTTGGCGAGGTACGTCTGATCGACTGGCTTGCCGTCCCAATTCCATCTTCCACACTGAACGCTCATGATTCGCTCCCTGAATTCGCGCTGCGTTGAAGCATTACCACCTGTCGAGCACTGCGTACATTTCCGGCGTATACGGTTTATCGTTGACAACGCGGCTGTGCACTTCCACCCAGGCGTGAGCTTTGAAGGGCATTTGTTGCGCTCCGATGACCATCTGCGCCGGCACGCCGTACTTTTTCAAGAGGCAGGCGGTGGCTGCGGAGCGCTGCAGGCAGAGCGCTTCTTTCCAATACCAGATGCTAGCCATGTCGATGGCCGAACAGATTTCTTTGGTCGCGCCTGGAACTGGTTTGTGTGGTCCCATTGGATAGTTGCGAACCTTGTCGTAGAGGGCTGCAAAATTGCCGCGAGCCAGGTACAGGTCGAAATGAATCAACTTCAAGTAAGCCTCCAGTACCAGAAAGGACATGTGAAAACTCCTTCATTTACACCGAGAGTTGTAACCGATCACAAAGGAAAGCCATCCGATCCGTCAGAGCTTCAATTCGTACGCTCAACGGAAGTACCGGCGAATGGCCGCGAAACTTGTTGTAGTCGAGAAAAATGGGATGTTCGGAAACGTTCGCTGCCTGGAGGCGAGCGGTCATTTTGCGAGCGTGCAGCGGGTTGCAGTTCCGGTCGGCGTCACCGGAGACGAGCATTGTGGCGGGATAGGCGGTGCCCTGCCGTACCTGGTGATAGGGAGAATATTTTGCGAGGACCGCGAAATCTTCCGGGTCATCCACGGAGCCGAATTCGTCTTTCCAGACGTGCGCATTGTCGAAAAGGTGGTAACGCAGCATGTCCAGCATCGGGACCATACAAACAACAGCAGCGAATAAATCTGGTCGTTGCGTAAGCGCAGCGCCTACCAGCAAGCCGGAATTTGAGCCGCCGAAGATCGCGAGCTTCCCGGGAGCGGTTCGACCTGTTTTAATGAGCCACTCGGCTGCAGAAAGAAAATCATCGTAAGCCGTCTGACGGTTTCGCCTTTTCGCGGCTTTGTGCCACTCCACTCCGAATTCCGATCCGCCTCGAATATTCGGAAGCGCAAAGAGGCAGCCACGCTCCATGAGAAAAGCGACGAAGATACTGAACTGCGGCGTCATGGAAACTCCGTAACCGCCGTACGAAGTCATAATCGTGGGGCTATTGGATCCGGCGAGAACCTCGAGGCGGCCGGCGAGGTACATGGGAATTTTCGTACCGTCCTTGGACGTGTACCAGACTTGGGAGTGTCCGTAGTGTGTTGGGTCAAACTGAATATTCTTCTTCGCCCACAGCGTCTGCTGATTGGTTTTCGTGGAATAACGGAGGACCTCGATCGGTCTGGCAAACGACTCTGTTTCAAGAAGCAGTTCGTCACCCTCTGGGGGACCCCCAATCATCCGGACGGTTTCGTCATCGGAAATGGGGAACTCACCGACTCTCTGCCCTGAGAGGTCAAAAATGCAGATGGTGTGCTTCATCTGCTTTGTGTAGGAGACAAAAATCCGATCGCCGAGGATGAGCCAGGGTCCAATCGGGGTATCGATTTCGGGCACGAGGTCGACCAATTCGTGTTGTCCGTTTTCACGAAGGAGAATTTCTACGATGCGGCGGTTCGGCGCGTTGCGATCCGTAAGGGCGAGAATCCTGTCGTCGAGCAACCGGAGAGCAAGGGTATAGTCGATTCCACGGAAAATCGGTTCGGGCATGCCTCCTCGTTCGAAGGGTTTCAGGTAAATATCGGTGTATGTCTTCTCAAGAAATCGAGATACGAGGAAGACGAGACGTTTAGTGTCAGAAAATAGACCAAGCCGAATCCTCTCGTCCTCACCTGCAAAGAAAATCTCCTGGTCTTCGCTGAATGGCGTTCCCAACACGTGGTGGTATGCCGCACGGTAGATGGGCCGCTTCGCACCCAGCGCTTCTTGAACGTAATAGAAACTCTTGCCGTCCGGAGCGAAGACAAATCCGCGCAAGTACCCGCGGGGGAGAAAATCGGGGAGGCGCTTGCGAATGTCGATATCAAGCAGCTCAAAGGTTCCGGTTCTCTCTCCCCCTTCTTTCACTTCGTATAGAAGTAACCGACCATCGGGGGAAATACGAAGTGGTCTTACGGCGGTATGGCTGCCGGTGCCCCGTTCAAGCGGATCGATCAGAAGAAGATCCTCGCCGTCTGCACCCTCACGCATATAAATACAAGGCTGCTCCTGGTCTGGAAGCCGTTTCCGGAAGAAGTAGCGGTTGCCGACTTTCTGCAGAGAGTCATAGGTTTCAACGGCGAGGAATTCTCGAATACGTACACGAATGTGGTCGCGTCCTGGGATGCAATCGAGATAGTTGCGGGCGTAGAGAGTTTGTTCTTCGATCCAGGCGCGGGTCCGCGGCGAATCCTGGTCTTCGAGCCACCGGTACGCATCCGTCACGGATTCGCCGTGCAGGATTTCAGTTACTGGTTCCTGTTTCGACGGGGGCGGAGGTTTCAGACACGCGTGCATTCAAGGCTCCTGTTCTCAAGGGCATCTACCTCGCGTTTCATGCGGCGAACCAAACTGCGGAAATAACCTGCGACTCTCGGACTGGCGAACGTCTCTGGTTCACGCCAAGTGCCGGTGGAAACCGCATAGGCGAACACAGCGATTAGCGGTGCGCTTGCCAGTGAGTGTGAGACCCCGGAGGTCGGAGCGAAGCGCTGCCACTCGGAGGCATAAGCGGAGACTAGTTCCTCGCGTCGGTCAGCGTATTCCGGGCGAAGGCGTATCAGATGTTCGAGCAGGTACTGAAATGTCAGAAACGGATGGCCAACGGCCGCCTCGGCCCAATCGATAAAAGCGCAGCGCTCGCCGCATACGAAAATGTTTCCGGGATTTAAATCGAGATGATTCAAGGCATCTGGAATACCGCTTGCTGCGAGAAGCGAGAGTATCTCTTTGATTCGCCTCTTAATGTCAAGGATTTCTTCGGACGTTAGGATTGAAGGAGGTGTCTTAACTTGCTGTTTCATGAGTTTGTCCATGATCGCGAAGAAGTCATCTGTCGAACTGAGGAGTGAGGCAACTCTGATGTCTCGGCAGCCTGCAGAAATAAGGCGAGGCACTTCTTGAAGTGACGCCATCTGCAATTCCGCCAAGCGTACCGAGATTGTCCTCCATGTTGAGAAATTGGAATCAGCGTCAGGGGACGTCCCTTCAGCTTCCGCCGTAAGCCATGCGTTCCGCTCTGGGAGTGATGCGACGATTCGTGGAAGAAAGGAAGGGAAGAGTGATGCCAGCGTTGAAACAATCCGAAATTCATGAAGGTTCGGTTCACCGACGGCTTTGAACCAGAGAGCTGGCCCATTTGTCGCGAAGCGGATCAAATTGAAGGTCGGACTTGCTGTTAGTTGCCTGAATTGCCCGCTAAGACGAAGATTCATCGACTCGATCTTCTCTTCAATCCACAAGCACAGGTCACGGAGCCAGCCCGCAGTGGCAAAGGGACGCATACACTGATTGTTGGCGTGTGTCCCGGATTGTCCGAGAGCGGCGTGGATGTTCGGCAGGATTCCGGAATCCCAGAAAGATGAGTCCGTCAGCGAGGACAAAGGAATCCAGTGCGCCAAGTGTGGAACGTGACCGTTGGGCTGTATACATTCCATGATCTGGAATTTAACTGGTGAGAAGGTGTCTACAGGCTTGCCACAGAAGAAAGTAGACAAGGAGTATGCGTCGAGATTCCAGCGTTCCTTCGCCTCGCTATTGATTTGTTCTGCGACCCTCTGCCAACGCGGAATGTCCGCGGAAGGCAGGGAATAGCGCAAACCTTCCGCGAAGCACAAGAGCTCCGATCCATTTCGGCGCGTGATGATAAGGCTGTACGTGTCGCGGTCGATTTGTTTTTCTGTGCTCACGATGATCTCTGACTGGCTTATGCGCCGCCGCTTACCGCATGGGACTCGACAAGCCTATGTTTTTCTAGGCACTCCAGAAATTCGCGAACGTCACGCGCGACGATGTCGGAACGGATACCGAATTCGCGGCTAATGTCCTCGACAATCTTGGTTTCCGGCCAGCCAAGTTCCATCATTCCGAGGATCTTTGAGCCGACGATGTTTAGAGTGAACATTTGGCCGTGATGGATGTCGAGGACAACGGCTCCGTCACGTTCGTGAGTACTTCGAACTCCGTCAGCTATTTTCAGCAAAAGGCTTCCCCTTCCGAATTGCAACTGAACGGTTAGCGGATGCGGGATGGAGAGTGCCATGACGCCCGCGCGACATCCACAAGTTCGCGCATTTGTTCTTGAACGAGGAAACAGAACAAGGATGTTGTTTTCAATGAAGGAGTTAGAGGTGGCTCGGGAGCCATCGCCGGATTTCGCGCGTTCGCGAAGGGGTCGTAGCTAGAGAAAACGGATACGCAAGCGAGGGTGGCTATCGACGTGAGGCAATCCTTAGGAGATGGAAAGTGAATCCGCGCTACGTGAAGTCCTGAGCAACTCCGTGTAGGTACTTCCGGAGCGGCTCAGTACGAGCGGGCTGCCGTCTTCGACGATTGTGCCGCGTTGGAACACAAGAACGCGGTCCATCAAACCACTATTTGCGAGTCGATGGGATACAAAGAGCAGAGTGACTCCTTGCAGAAACCGGCAAATCCCGTGAAGGACTTGAAGCTCCGCTCGCAGGTCCAAGGCGGAGGTCGCCTCGTCGAGAATCAAGACCTGCGGTCTGAGTAAGAGCGCGCGAGCCAGTGCGAGGCTTTGTCTCTGCCCACCGGAAAGCAGATTTCCAGCAGGCCCCAGACGCTCCGCCGTGCCGTGCGGCACGCTTCTTACGAATGCTCTAAGCCCCACGAGTTCAATGACTTCCTCGATCTCTTGGGCGCCCGCACTCGGGTTTCCGAACCGAAGATTTCCGGCTAGTGTGTCATCGAACAGAATTGGCGCGGCGGGTAAATAGCAGACTAGAGCACGAAATTGTTTGAGTGGAAGGCGATCCACTTGGCATCCGCCGATACTAATGAAACCTTGTGAGGGGTCATAAAACCGTGCAAGTAATTTCGCAAACGTGCTTTTACCTGAACCGTTTTCGCCGACGATGGCGACGTGTTCGGCGGCATCGATAGCGAGATTGGGGATCGTGAGAAAGCGTTTCTGCCTGCGATAGCCGAATGCGACATCGTGGAAACGAACATGGCACGAAGCGATGCGAGGAATCGCGATGGTTGGGTCGGCATCCTTCAGGCTCGATTGCAAGGAGAGAGTTGCCTGGATTTGGCGGATACTGGAAAAAGTCCGCTGCGCTCTGGCGTACATTTCAAGAGCCCCACTGAGCGGGTCAAACAATTGAAAGATGTAGCTATGGAATGCAACGAGGCCACCGACGGTCATAGCTCCTCGCAGGACCGTCCATGCCCCGAAACCTAGTAAGCTCGCCGCCGCGGCACCAATCGGGAGACTGGTCCAAATCGCAAATTGAATTCCCGCAGTTCCTTGCCTGGTCTGAGATCGAACCACTCTTCCCAAGGCACAGAAAGCTCGCCTTTCTTGACGTTTTTCCTGCCGCAGTGACTGAATTTGGAGTATGGATGAAAGGTGCTCTTGGAGAAACGCGCTGACACTTGTCCGATCGGCTTGCACTCGGTCGGACCTTTCTGCGAGAAGACGGCGAAAATGAGTTCTAGCGACGAAAAACGTCGGAATCGCGGGTAGAACAAGAAGTGTCAAACGAGGATTCAGGATGAACATCGCCGAGAGCGTAAATGCGGTTGCCAGAAGTGTCCGCAAGATCGCCGGCAATAGGTCTGAACCAAAATAGGCAATTTCGTCGATCGGCTCCTGTAGGGTGTAGAGCTTCGCGCCAATGGAAGTGTTTTCGTGATAGTCGGCCGAGAGAGAATCCAAGCGATACAGGATTTCCATTCGCAGAGAAAGTGCCGATCGCTGGGCGGCTCGCAACGTTAGGTACCCACCAAGGTTCGTGAGTACAACCCGGCCTTCATAACTCAGAAAGGTTAGAGCGGCCATACAGACGAGGAGGTGAATGTCACGGGTTGGCAGGACGCGGTCGATGACCCGCATGAGGATAAGAGGGTTCAGAAGAGCAAGCGCGCTCCCCGTTATGACACAAAGAAAGCTGGCCAGATGCCAGGCGAAGAGTGGTCGGACTCTCTCGTAGAGCCACAGCAATTCGGATGGAAATGGATTTCGCATAAGATTCTTGTGACGGGATGCAGTGTTGGCCAGGCCAAAATAAGTGGATCGTCGGTACTAGGGCTAGAAGTGAGAAACACTGTTCTGGAACCGAACATGCGTGAGAGAAAAGCCGCGCAATAGAGGAAGAAACGCTAGTAGGAATGGGATTCAGACCGTTCGCGAACCGGTCATACCCTGATTGAAATCCGTCGAATCACGTTTACAATTTGGCCGACTATCTCTGTGTCTGACCCCGTGGGCATAGGCCTAGTTCTGGTGATTTCCATTGAGAGGCGGTGGAGAAGTATCGATTTACCCTCAATAGTGAAACGTCCACAGAAATATGACCCGTCGCGTGCGGTAAGGAGATAGAGGGGCTGATTCACTAAGGGTTCCCATTTCAGGGGCGCAGGCTTTTTGGTGCGGCGGTTGACGATCAGGAATTGGGTTCCCTCAAGTAACGCATGAAAGCCGTGCTCTCCTCCAGCCCAAAATACATCCCGTAGAGAGAGACGCGGCAAACCAAAAATGGTCGGTAGGGACGCATTGAGAAAGAACGGAATTTCTTCAAATTGATCCAAGAGGTTCCTGAGGAAAATTCCATCGGCGTTGTCTTCGTGGCCGCGCTGGGCAGAAATTGATAACTTCAGAGATCGGGCACTTGGTATCAGATCGGCGGGAATGGCTTCATCCCCAAGCTTGTGAACTTCGAGTCCCGCGGTCGTCAGAAACCGCCAAAAGTCGATGGAGTATAGGATACAAAGCGTAATGATTTTTTGGATGCGCCGTGGGGGCAAGTCTGAGGCCTCGTAGTCGGAAAGAGTTCCTCCGGCGGTGAAATACTGTTCGTCGCCCAGTTCCTCTGCAATCTTACGGCTCAGTGCGGATGCCTCGCGAAAGGATAATCGTGCCCGCAACCTGCTCCGGCGAAGCAAAGCATGGAGTTCGGGCGTCGCCGGTGATAATACGAAATTGCCCTGCTTGGTGGGCTCATCGAACGCCCGATGGTTGCCCGGTCGCGACACTCGTTGGACATTTCGGATTTCCATGTCAATCGTACCCAAAATCTTGAGGTCAACGCCAAGCCGCAACTCGACATGAGGGGCCGCTAACTCCACGGGCGTGAGAACAACCCGATCGGGTGCAACATATTTCAGGCGACAGCAGTTGAGGCCTAGGGAGTGCTCGACGAGAAAAAGGGGTTGGAAGGTGCTGCGACCGACTGAGGTCAAAGCCGCTTCTATCTTCCTTGGATCGGCTCGGACGATACTGCCTGGAAGCAATTCGGGGTAGGCGAAGACCTCATGCAGGCCCACTTTGGCATAGGCATACGCATTCCGGTTGATCGGCAATAGGTCCGCAACATTCACCAATCCGGTTGGGGCAAACAGCTGGACTAAAGGGACAATGCGCCCGAGCTGAGGAGAAGAGAGCCTTTCCGTGAACCAAGGGATGCACGCGCTGCGGTCGTAAACATTGGTGTCGATTAGAGTGGTGCGCTGGAACGGGAGGCTAGTTTGCAATCGCGAAATGTCATCCAAGTGAAATCCAAATACGCTCAACCAATCCGAGAGCGCGTATCCAGAAAGAGCGCTCAGAGCAACGAGCTGGTGGATACTGGGCGCGAACCCCTTACTGCGCAGATCAAAGTATAGGTTGTGAGGGATATGGTAGGACGGGTCACTTGGAAACAGTTTGCGGGATGCCTGAGATAGCTGAAATAGACTGATTTTCTTCCGTTCAAGAATTGCGCGTACCTTCTGCCCGATGCTAACTACAGCATGTGGAACAACCTCTGCGGACAAGGACCGTTCCAATGGACGCGAAGGCTTTGTATTCTGGAGGTCAAAAGGACGCTTACGTGTCATGGCGAAGGGGACGGCCCGCCAGCAACAACCAGGCCTGCATAGAGGAGGTGGAGTCCGAAGTGTAAAAAAAGTTCTGATTGAACGCATTTGAGACCACCCCAGCGCAAATACCCGATTGAGCACTTGACGGGTGATAAAAGGTATTTAACTGGACAGATTCGTGCGTTCCGGCTACGCTTTGCGCTAAATGGGGTCACATATCCCTAGCACGCGGCCCGGGGAACGACTCAGAGAGTTAAGAGTTCGTGTCGGTCTGGGAATCCGTGAGGTGGAGCGGCGCAGTCAAAGGCTCGCGGAAACCAAAGGCAATTCCGACTACTTGCTTTCCCACTCGTGGATTCGAAGCATCGAACTCGGCGAATTTACGCCCGGCATTTTTAAGCTTTATAGCCTGAGCGTGATTTACCATCGGGGCTACGAAGAATTACTCGCGGCTTGCGGAATACACGTCGCGGATGTGGCCAAAGATCAGGGGATGTTCGGATGGCCTGCCACTCACGTCGTAGGTACTTCGTCGGATACAGACGTGAGCGAGATGCCTGTGCCGGTAAGGGTTCGCCAGGAATTCGAGTCTGAGAAAACGAACCTGCTGACTCGATTGGTCCAAGTTTGGGGGGACATACCTGTTGCCTTGATCCGGCAACTCGATGTGCGGAAATCGCTATATGGCTATATAGGCCTTAAAGACTTTACCCTTCATCCGGTCATTTTGCCTTGTTCGTTCGTACAGATCGATCCAAGACAAACGAAAGTGAAGGCCTCGGCATCAAGGCGCGAGCTGGACCGGCCTATTTATTTTATCGAGTTGCGGGATGCTTATGCTTGTGGCTGGTGTGAATTGAAGGGCGGGCAACTCAGCGTCGTGCCGCATGTCAATTCTCCGCAGGAAATTCGGAGGTTTTCGTACCCTCACGAGGCCGAAATCATTGGTCGTGTGACCGGAGTTGCGATGAGGATCGCGAACGGTGGACTCTCACCGTTCTCGGAATTGCCAGATGCCACGCGCAACACTCCTGAAAAGTAAGGCGATCTGCGGAACTGAGAAAACTAAGCTAGCGATTTTCTGGTCCTCGTTCCCACCGGCACTTATGCGACCGGGGCGGTGGGCAAGCACTCCACGATCCGGATAACTGAGGTTCCCCTCAGTGCGGCTCGGGCCTGCTCCCATTGTGGAGTTGAGAATGTCCCTTCCGTTTGTGCATCTAATACTGCCCAAAAAACGAGCGCCTAGTGCCGCACTAGGCGGTCAAATCTGTTGCGACGATGTTGTCGTCGTTCCGTACCCCCACAAACCGAGTGCCTCAAAGAAGTGGTCATACGGCAAGGCTCTGGTGAGGGCGGGAATCGTCTCAGCCATTTCGCTAATTTTCTATACCCATACTGTGATGTTGAGTTCATCGATGGTCTCGGCGCTTCCGGTGGTACTTTCTGGAGTGATGGCACGGTTGTGTTGCTCGCATCTGTGGCTGTGATTTGGCGTCACAATCAGCTGGTTTATCCGCGGCAATACGCGGAGTGGGATCGATCATTTGGAGTCAGTCACCGTTCGGCGAGTAAGTGAGCTTGCGCCTCTCAGCCAGGAGATAGAATCCGCTGTTTGTACTCTGTGCTTGCACCAAAAGCACGATAGAATGCAGTACATGCCGCCCAGCTTCAATAAGGGTTCCGAATGGCGAAAGTGGGACCTTCACATTCACAGCCCAGCGTCCGCCCTCAACAATCAGTTCCCGCGACTGTCCAATGGTGAACCAAACTGGGAAGCGTACGTCACGCGGTTAGAGTCGCTGACGGATGTGGTGACCCTGGGCGTGACGGACTATTTTACGATCGAGGGGTATCGCAAGCTGCTGGAGTACAGATCTCAGGGAAGGCTCGGGAATGTGGGGCTGTTGCTGGCTAACGTCGAGTTCCGGCTGGACAAAATTGTCGGAACTTCGGGAGGAAATCGCCGACTGAACTACCATGTGATTTTCTCTGAGGAGGTTTCCGCGGATGAGATCGACGAACACTTCTTACAAGAGCTGAAGTTTTGCTTTGAGGGTGATCCCCAGCGAGCGGATCTTTCGTGGAGTGTGCGGCGAACCAACTTGGAACTTTTGGGCAGGCGCCTCAAGCAGGAACACGCTCGTTTCAATGATGGTCGCACAGACTTCGAAATAGGGTGCATGAACGCGACTGTGGACGCGAGCCGTATTAAGGAGATTCTCCGTGACAAGGAACGGGTATTTAAAGGGAAGTACCTGATTGTACTCGCAGAAGAACATCTTTCGTTATTGCAGTGGGACGGACAAGATCACCACACGCGAAAGTTATTGCTGCAAGGCGCCGACGCGGTTTTTTCTGCAAACCCGAGAACCATTGCCTGGGCCCGCGGCGAAGGGGACCTGTCGGCCGAACAGTTCCGCCTGGAATTCAAAACACTGAAGCCGTGCCTCCACGGCTCCGATGCGCATAAGCTCGACGACATCGCCCGACCGGCCGAGAATCGGCACTGCTGGGTCAAAGCGGACCCAACGTTCGAGGGCTTAAAGCAAGTATTGTACGAACCGTGCGAGCGCATCGTCATTGGCGAGGAACCACCCACGTTGAAGAACGACTATCAGGTGATCCAGAGCATCGAGGTTGGTGTGGCGCCCGATTGGTTCGCGGCGGGAGAGATTCCGCTAAATCAAGACCTGGTGGCGGTGATTGGCCCGCGCGGCTCTGGCAAAAGCGCCCTTGCGGAGATGATCGCTTTTGCCGGCGGGGCAACGTTCTTTGGTTCGAGCGAGGACATTCGGGACACATTCCTGTTTAAGGCCTCGAAACGATCAGCTGCCAACCCGGCCCCGATCACCGGCGCTCTGGTGAGTTTGAAGTGGCGCAATGGGCAAGTAGACCGAGCGCAAATCACCAGCACGCTGCAGCACGGAAAAGAAGAAGAGAAGGTGAAGTACCTTCCGCAGAGGTTTGTCGAGCGACTGTGCGCTCCGGAGAACAACCGACAGCTCGAGGAAGAGATCGAGCGGGTGATCTTCCAGCGCATTGACAAGACGGAACGGATGGAAGCGTCGAACTTCGTCGAGCTTCGGCAGACGGCGACGAAAGCATTGGAAGTGAAGCGCAGTAAACTACAGCGCATCATTCAAGGGCTCAATCAGAGCGTTGCGGAAGCTTCGGCGCGCATGTCCCAACGGCCTGCCAAGGAAAGCGAGTTGAGGCGAAAGCGGGAGGAACTGCAAGCACTTCTGCAAAACATGCCGCAAGTCCCGGAGGCGAACAAAGAGGAGCAGGAGAAGCTCCAGAACCTGACGAAGGTCAAAGAGGAACTGGAGGAGAAAATTGTCGATGGCAACGAGCAGCTGAACACTCTCACCACCATCCAGACCAAATTCGAAGTTCTCAAGGATGATGTAATTTCCTTTAACCAGGAGATCCGGTCGCTGCTGGAGCGGGTCTCGCTGGGGGGAGAGGGCGAGAAATTTGTAGTGCAGCTGCCGGGTGAGGTTACCGGCATCCTAACCAGGCGACGGTCTGAACTGGATCAGTCCATTGAGATGTTGCGGAAAGGCAGTCCGGAGAACCTGGCTATCCCGAGCTTGGACAAGGTGAATCTAGAGATTGAAACCATTAAAGCGGCGTCGCGCTTAACGGAGACGAAGAAAAAGGAACAGGAGAAGTTCCAGAGGGATCGCAAGCAACTGGAGGACAGCATTGCGTCCATCGAGCGAGAAATTAAGGAGATCGCGGAGGTTGTTGCGCCGAAGCAAAGAGAGGACAACGAAAGCCGAATCGAGCGTTATCTGGACAGCTTTGAACTGCTAAAGGAAGAGCGGTCGATCTTGGAAAGGCTTTACGAGCCGCTGCGCAGTTCGTTGTTGTCGTCGAATGAGACCGCCCGAAAGCTCGAGTTTGTGTCGAAGCCCACGTTCGATGTTCTTCGGCACGCGGTTCGGGGAACGGAGCTGTTGGACCGAAGAAAGGCCCTTTACGGCGAGCCGCAAGAGTTGGAGCGCGCGCTGAAAGCCTTTTTTGATGAAGCGGTGGACGCTGATTTCGATCGGGCGAGAACCAAGGAATCGCTGCGACGGCTCTACGAATCCTTTATTGTGCAAGGGGAGGAGAAGCTGCCCATTGGGGAGCAACTTCGAAAAGAACGAACGCCCAGGGAATTTGCGGATTGGTTTTACGGTATTGAAGATTTCTCGGTGACGTATTCGATCAAGTTCGACGGCAAGGACCTGCACCTTCTTTCCCCCGGAGAAAAAGGCGTCGTTCTGCTGCTGCTCTATCTCGAAGCCGAAAACCAGGACAATCGGCCTCTGATCATCGATCAACCCGACGACAACCTCGACAACGTCTCAGTGTATCCGAGCCTAACGGAATACTTCCGAACGAGGAAGCGAACGCGTCAAATCATCATCATCACTCATAATCCTAATCTGGTTGTGAACACCGACGCGGAGCAAGTGTTTGTCGCGGATTTTGACGGGTCGCGCAACCCGAAGATTGTCTATCGGAGTGGCGCACTCGAGGACACGAATTCAGAAGCATCGGCGCCAGGCATTCGCGAGGAAGTTTGTAAGATCCTTGAAGGTGGAACCGTGGCGTTTCAGTTGCGAGAGCAGAGATATTCACTGCCCTGATGTTCGAGCTCGCCCGTTGCCGTGCCCAAACGGCGGTTTACTAATCCACTGGGGGAAGTCTTGATAGCTGAGCAACTTCATAGGGACGGTCGACTCCCGGCTGGGTTCCAGCGATCGTCGAAAGCCAGCGAGTTGGTTGCGGGCGTGATTGACGACGCAAACCGCGGTGTCGAGCTTTATCCCCGCATCCTGGGCAGCACGAACATGCGCATCCAGCTGTAGCAGGTTATCCCTCAATGTAGCGAGAAATTGGGGACGTTCCTTGAGCTGATGGTTCATTTTGCATTCGATAAGGCTATTGACGGCCCCTTGGGAAACGAGAAAATCGAGTTCAGTTCCTCCGACATTCACAGAATGACGAAATGGAATTCGTCTTTTGGTCAGCTGCCAGCCAATGGCGCCACCCAGAATGCCATCGCGGAGTCCAATGGCGAGGGCAAGCTCGTTCGCCGGAAAGAGAGCCGTGGCGCTATGCGCCATTCGACGGCACCCAGGACACTGGAAGGGCCTGAGGACTTGTGTCGTGCGCACGGAAGCCAGAACGCCGGATTCCGGACAGTGTGTGCACCAGAGGTAGAGCGGTCCCACGTGTTCCAGGAAACAGTCACGATGCAAGGAGAGGATGGCGTCTTTCCAAAGACTCTCGGGAATTCGCAAGGCGCGAATGAGTTGACGGTAGTGGGTAAGATTAGTTCCGAACAGTGTGAATTGAAACTGTTCTATATCTAGGAAGTCCTTGAGGGTATCTACTTCCATGGCGATCTGGCGGAGAGCCTTTTTGGACCGCTTTCCCCCGAGGATTCTTTGCATGAGTTGGAATCCTGCAGTCCTGAGTGGTTCGACATCGAGGCAGGAATAGTCGCCAACGCTGCGCTTCAAGTCTTCGCGGGTAATCGGATCGTTGTTCGTGACGAGGGTGCGCAAGGCCGAACTGCCTTGGACCAGTTTGAGAGCCTCCATTGCGACGTTGTCGACGAGAGTTTGACGTGTCACTTCATCGAGTTCGCGCACAATCTCCGAGGCGCGGTCTTGCTGCGGAGCTTGCGACGGGTGTGTGCGGCGTTTCTGATCGAGAATCTTCGCGCTGCGCACGATGGCCTTCACGCGATGACTCACAAGGACCAGCGCCGATGTGCCAAACAGGAAAGACAGGTTGGCGTCGATCTGAGCATTCAGGCGCGGAAATAGTTCGTCGCGATGGAGCAGAAGAATCCGCCCGAGCGTTCCGTGACGCAGTACTTCATCAAGGAGTCGTGCCGTAGGCCGGTGCCGTTTGGCGCGCTGCCAAAGGCCTCTTGCCGTGTCGCTCTCCGAATTCACAGAGCCTCGCTCAACTCGGAATTCTCGCATGATTCCCGGGCTGGCGGCTCCGCACTTGTGGCGGTGTTATGAGATGATTCACGAATTAGGGAGAAATGGCTCCTATGGTCACATTGCTACTCGGGGCGGGCGCAAGCCGTGCGGTGTCCTATGCCAGTGAGCGGCGCATTGTTTCACCGCTCGATTCGGATTTCTTCGAACTTCTGCAGAAGATTGAGCCGGCCAGCAAAGACGAGCCGGCAGTCTTGGAACTTATTCAATGGATTCTCGCGAGTGGCGACGGAATCTGGAGTTCGATGGAACGTACGTTTTATACCCTGTACATGCGAGCGCGGATGTCGGAGGTGTTGTTTCCTCACGAGAAGTTGGAAGCAGACGTTGCAAGGTTGCTGAACGGTTTCACACGAGCGATCGATGCCGTCTTGCGCGCGGCGCACGGCAAAGAGTCTTGTGACCACCACATCAAACTGCTACAAAAAATGAAGGCCACCGATGGCTTGGTGACGTTCAACTACGACTTGGTTGCGGAAAGGGCTATCAAGAAGCTGCCGTCCATCCCTGTCTTCGGAGACTGGCTCTATGGCTTCGGCAAGAAGCCGGAGGGCAAGGGCAAGGTTCCGACTCTTTACAAGTTACACGGCAGTGTGAATTGGGTGTACGACGAAGACGAAGAACAGTTTACGGTTCGACAGAAATCCTGGAAGGATTTCGACGATGAGCCGGGATACCGCGCACACAGTAACAAGTCATTGTTCGCCATCATGCTTCCGTATTGGGACAAGAAGGTTGAGGAACCCCCTTGGAGTCAGATTTGGAGGCAAGCGGCTGCGCATCTCCACAAAACCGGTCGATTGATTGTCTGGGGATATTCGCTGCCGCTGACGGACTTAAAAGCGCTGGAGTTGTTGAAACTCTCCCTCGGCGCAGGGCGCTCTTGCCTGGAGGACGTGGCTATCATAGATCCGTCTGCGGCAGTCCGCACTCGCTGGCGTACGATGTTTCCTGGCCAGAGGTTCTGGCCGTATGAGGGTATCGAAGAATTCCTCGACCATCCTCCGCCGTGGTGGTAGCCCGGCAGCGTTAGCCGATCCGAAACGGCCGCCGCGTGGTATGGATCGGTGGAAATGTGCGGCAAATTTCAAATTGGATTTGAAAACCTGACAACCTGAGCTTTACGACGAGTTCGCGTCGTGTTTGGGGATTGATCCGGAAACTTAGCGCAAGCGTTCATTATGTCGGCTATGAAATCTGATCCCAAGAGGACCTCAGCGCCGACGTGTTTCCAGTCAGCTTTTGAACCAAACACGACTTCAATCAATCTCCGAAGGGCTCTAGGTTTCTCCTCTTGTAGTTGCTGAAATTCCGGCTCATTCGTTCGCCATCCGCGAGTCGCAATTTGCTGCATCAGGTACCGGTATTGGCGGTCGCTCAGGACTTGGAGTTCCCGAGCTCTCCGTGCGAGAGCTTGCATGGAGACTTGCCATTTGATCTTCAAGGCCGCGAGACGAAAGAGTGTTAGCCGCTCTAACTTGAGATCTTCGATTATGCCGCTGGCTGGCATGAGGAGCTCTGCAGCAAATCGATAGGCTTCACTTTCCTGGTCGCGCGTACCGCCTGTGATTTGCTTGTGTAGAACGAGATGACCAAGCTCGTGAGCGATGTTCATGCGTACGCGGTCGGGCGACTTGCTGACAATTATTCCAATCACCGGATAGTCACGATTGGGTCCCGCCCAAACTGCGAACGCATCACAATCCTTCAAATCTGGAAGAGGAACTACGAGAACTCCAAGACGTTCAACCGCTCGAACCAAATTGACAATGGGACCGTCCTCCGGTTGCGTTGCCTTACGGACAGAACGAGCTCCTTCGATTGCGTCCTCGCATATTGGAAGTTTGACGGGAATAAGGGTGGCGCTAGCAGAGAGCCGAAGTGCCAGTTCAAAAACTAACTCTGTGTGGGCGTGAGCTTGCGCAACTACCTTCCTTCCAATTCCAGCCTTCGATCTGAACAACAAACTGCCAGCAGGAAATTCAGGTGCGTCGGTCTGGCGAAAGAACGAAACGGGGAACTCCAATTCGACGGCTAGAGCCTCAAGTAACTCTGAGGCTGGTTGTTTGGTCCCCCTTTCGATGTGAGCGATCATTGTCTGGTCGATCCCCAATGCATCCGCCAGTGCCACCTGGGTAAGTCCGCGGAGTTCCCGTGCCTGGCGAATTCGCTTGCCGTTAACAGGAGGTGACCGAAACTCGAAAAGCTTTTCTTGTGTCCTGTTCACTTCGCAGCTTTCGTTTGAGATTGAACTGGCCGGATTTCCTCGAGATCGGAATCTTTCTGGGCGTTAGAAACGTTCTTCACGATGGCTACAGCGCTGCGGTTCCAATCGGTGATCCAAAAGCAATCAACGTTCCCATCCTTGCGGACTTTTCTGGGACAAGCGATTTGCAAGCCGGCATATTTATGAGATGGGTCAAGCGCCCACAGCAGCACGAGGCGGAGTTGATAGGACGCCGATTTCTCGCCAACGGCACCGGCTTCGAATCCCAGATTCATCTGATTGCTGCTGTAGAATTCCAGGCGAGCCTTGCTGCTTGCTTTGGGAAGGCCCGCGGGCGTCGCCTTTAGGATTCTTATTTCAGTGCTTTTCCACTGCAAACACAATCCACAGTTGGCTACGTGCTGCATCTCGTAGTCTGACGCTTCTTCGTAATCAGCCGCAATGTTTTCACTGCCAAGAAAGAGCTTCGTGAGATATCGGGTGTTTCCGGCGTGGACGCCCAAATCAACAGGGCCGCCGTAGAGCTTGAATGTGTTTGTAGCTTTTGGAATCGAGTCCTCAAGCGCCGCGTTGACTAGGTTAAATAGCGGCGCATGAGCTTCGAGAACAGCTTGCCTGTGCGCGATGATGGACGTCGGATCATTTGGGTTCGGAAGCGTCAGAATGGCGTTTGGAACTAGCATGGTCATAATATGACCACAGAAATGACAAAATGGCAACTGGTGCTTTTGTAGTTGGATTCGTCTTACCTAGCCCGGTAATCCTGTGGGCGTCGCCACTTAGATGGCATCAGCCTCCGGTTGCAGAATCGCTTCGTTGCAAGCGATGAAGCAGGTGCGTAGCCGTTCGAGCTCGGCGCCCGTGATTCCGCTGTCTTTGAATACTGCTTCCCAGTTTGCCTTTACCTTTTTCTGGATATCTACCGCAAGTGCGATGGCTTGAGATTGGGGCAATCCGAAGCTTGCGGCATCGCTCAAAGCGTTTTTCAAAGTTGCGTGGCGGCCATTGCGGCCTACGCCGATGGCAAGATCTCGTTCCAAGCTTACTTGCGGATACGGGACGATATCGTAGGCAGGTGACAATCGCCATCCCTTGCCGTCCCATAAGAAACCGTGATTTCTGAGGTGGTCGTCAGTATTGTTACAGAGAATGTTGAATAGCATTCGCAACCACAGTTCCTTTGAGTCATTGACAGGGTCAGATCCGAAAAGCCGCAACTGTTCTGCTAAGCGCCGATAACTTTGCTGCGAGGACTCGCTTTCGTGGGCACCGGTAATCGTTAGACCGGAAATGAACGGTGTTCGAAAATATGTAGCTCCGTGTGGCGTCCTATCGAAGCGCTCAATCAGATAGATGTCCTGTCCGAGTACTTTTTCAATTCGCACAGGTGGCACAGTTAAACCAGCAAGACGTGCAAGCGTCATGGTTGCGTATTCCGCGCGGCACATCGGCAAGTGATCGTCGGCGCGGCCGAATTTTGCGATCCATTGCTTTCCGCCGTATTCCGTCGTCGCCTTTGGGCGAGCTCCTCCTAACGAAGAGCCTCGAGAGAGGAATCGTGCGTGTTTACGCGGCAAGTCGTCAGCCGTATCGACGTCGCGCACGGCTTCTAACATGGCCTTAAGGTCTAGGTCTTCGCCGGCTAAATGCTGCTCGGTCCACTGCACAATGCGTCGGGGGCCGGAGAGGTCCGGTCCAAAGGCGAGCGCGCCAACGCGAGCGTCGCCGGTTGCGACCAGGTAGTCGAACTCTGAGAGAGGCCGCGCGCCGGCGGCGCGGTCCATAAGATGCCTCCCCCAGCCGTCGGGCGCGGCATCGCGGATGCCGTTGAAGAGCACAAAGTCTTCGGGAGCGGTGTAGAGACGGTCGGGATCTGCATCGGGCAATGGCAGCTGGATCGGGTCGATGGCCAACCGGTCTTTCCGCTGGAGATATCGGCGACCGTAGCGGAAACGAGCGGTTGCCTCGCGCCCTAAACCAATTGTTTCAAGTACGCCCGCGGGGACCGGCCCTTCTTCAAGATAGACGTATACGTATGCTTCCGGCATGGGTCACTCAGAAATCGTACTTGTCAGTACGATCTTTCGTTTTGCGAAAATCTCTTGGCAAATTCCTGATTTCTTCTTGTAAGCCCGTCGCATCGGTCTCCGGCGACGCTAAGTCTCCCAAGCGGCGGTGCATGCCGAGAATCCAAAGTGCGGCGGCCAGGATTCCGATTCCCACAGCGGGGTCACCCTTTTCCAAGCGTTGGACCGTTTTTAGGTTGACCATCATGCGGTCGGCCATCTCCCTCAATGACATGTGTCGACGTTTGCGGGCAATGGCAAGGCCGCGGCCGAGCTTCTGCAGCTGATCGACTGCGACAGATGGAAGCGCCCGGACGGATTGGCTAGCCCTCGCCATAAGATGATTATACCTATATAAGGGCTGATTACAAGCTAAAAAACCTTTATATGGGCATATTCGTAGGCATTCAATAACAGAAATAACTGGGATCCACTGTTGGGTATATATACCCAACAGTGGATGTAGGAAGTTTCCCACGTCCATATCCAATGGGGTATATATACCCCATTGGATATGGTGCGAACCAACAAAACCCAGCTAATGAACCTCCTAGCGCAGAAGCTCGCTGCATCCGGAAAACGGCTCTTTTCCCCGTCAGACTTGACGGACATCTTCACTCAGGTTCGCGCGGAATCTAATTCGCCAAAAAGTCTCACGAAAGATAAATTCCGAGCGCTGGCTTTAGAAACAGCGACTTTGACGGAAGTCCAGCTTTCATCTACGTACCCTCTTCACACAATTCGGTATTGCACTGGGAAGTTCACGGCATACGAACTTGCCCTCTCTTTGCGACCGGGTTCGTATCTGTCCCATGGAACTGCCGCTTTCGTTCACGGAGTTACGGCACACCAAGCTGATTTTATTTACGCAAACCAGGAGCAATCCCCCAAAGAACAGTCGGGCTCGCTTACACAGGCAGGCCTGAACAAGGCTTTCTCATCAAAGCAAAGACAATCAAAGTTCATCGTTTCCTACGATCAAACGAAAATCATGCTGCTGAGTGGAAAACATACAAATCGACTTGGTGTGCAGAAGATCGTTGACATGACCAATGAGGTGATCGAAGTTACAAACTTGGAACGGACGCTCATAGACATCGCGGTTCGGCCGGGATACGCAGGGGGGACTGAAAACGTCTTGCAAAGCTTCAAGCGCGCACTAACCAAAACTTCGGTCGGCCAGCTTGCAGAAATGCTGGAAGAACTCGACTACCTTTATCCTTACCACCAAGCAATCGGTTTCTATTTACAGAGAGCGGGGCACGATCCGGAATCGCTTGTGGGCCTTATAAAGCTTGGGCTGGAATACGACTTTTTTCTTGCACATGGAATGAAAAAACCAAAGTTCGATCCGCAGTGGCGGGTTCACTACCCGGATGACCTTTCGTGAGCGTTTATTGCCCGTTGTTGGCTTGCGTTCAAGAAAGACGGAGCGTCCAGAGGCCTTCGGGAGTCAAGCTGAATCTCGAGTCTTCGCGAAGAATTTGCCGGACATAAGCAGCGAAATTGCGCGACCTTGAGACGTATCCGTTCGTCTTCACTTGTTTTGCGATTTCTGTATATGAAAGGGGACCTTGTGCCCGCTGGCATATCCGGTAGGCGAACGCAATCGCGGGGCTTCCTTTTTTCAGCGGAAGTATGTCCAGCACTGCTTTTCGTGACGTGGCGGCCATAGAAGCATCCTCGACAAGGGACCGTACTGCAGCAGAAGACAGAGACGACTTGACCCCGACTCGGACATTCTGCAAAAGCTTCTGTGTGACTTCGACGATCCGTTTGCGCGAGTCGAGATGCAGAAGCGCAATGGCGGCGCCTGCTGCGAGCAAAACTTTAAGGATGGGAGGGAGTTTGCGAACCACGTCAGCAATTATGGTGCCAAGCGCATAAATGACGTGGCCTCCCACAACCATGGCGAAGCCAGAGCCGAGCTTAACAGTTAAAATGACAGTTGTTGCCCGTGCATAGTCTCGCAGGACCCGGTCGAGGCCTGAGGGCATGACACGAGCGCCCATTTTCAGGAAATCCGAATCGTTCGTGTAAACAAAGTCGCCGTTCACCTGGTCAAGGACATCAATGTAGTCCGTGTCCTTAGGATCCACACTGCTACCAGGCTGTTTAGATCGGGCAGGCTCGTAGAAGCGTATCAGAAGCTTGAATTGCTTCCATTCTTCCTGGACGCGGTCGACGAGAACACCTTCATCCTGCGCAATCTTGGCCACGTACTTTTGAATTTCCACTTCCAGGAAAGAGGGAGCGAATGCGACAACCACGCCTGACACCATCGCTTCATGGAGATAGGTTCGCGCGGCAGGATTCTTTCTTGAACCGACACGCCAGCGCAGCTCGCTTTGAACGCAGCAAGCGTCGAGAACGAGGACGACCTGCAAGACGTCTCCGAGATACTCGCGCAGCGCAGGAAGCTTCTCAAGAACCCGGCGCAGCTCAGGCAGAGTATCTGAGCGAACGATTTGAGTTGTTGTCGCACCGGCCGTCATTCGCTAATTGTACTGAAAAGTGGATTCGGACGGCAAAGGCCTGGGGCTACCGTGCGGTGATACAGCCTTAGCAGCCGTGCAATACAAAGGATTAATTTGCTCTCGGAGCAATCGGGAATTCATGCGGGTTGTCCAAACGCAATGTCGGCTTGCCATCCGTGCTGCGATTCTTGGGCCCGAAGCCGACCTTAGTTGCAGGCAATGAGTAAAAGAACAATCTCTATGATGTCCACAACTGACGAAAGAGAGGGAGCTTTGAGGGAGCAATAAGTTTCTTTGCGTTCCCCGTCATTCCTTTTCAACGGCTTAGCCTTCTTTCGCATTCGGTGTAAGTCCTCGAAATTCCATTGATTTTTATTTTCGAAAGCCACCACCCTAAGAACGGTCTGCCTTGGGGTATTGCGACTGCCAACAAAGCGGACGTTCATTTTCCAAGAGTCGGGCTCTCAATTTGTAGCCCAATGAGGAGCCCAATTAAGGGAGAAAGTTGCTCATCTATCCGCCGCCGATTCAACGCTTTAAATTGATTTTCTCGACTTCCGTACGTTGATTCGGGACCAAGAGGTTTGCGGTTCAGGCTGAACTACTCTGTATCCCGAACCAGCTCGAATCTGAACGGTGGGATCAACAAATTCGGGTCATTGGGGGCCACGATCACGACTGTCATCGTCAGGTCGCATCACGCATCAATTGGAATCGGATCAGCGCGTTTCTAAGCATTCTTATTGACAGCCTAGATTCCAACCAGGGAGTCGCCTTGCGAAGCGGTCTGCTAGTCGTACCGCGAGATTTGCCCGTTCTTGCCGTCCTTGACTTAGAAGGTCGCCGCAAGCCATAGCCGGCGAACTGCACCGCGTAAACTCAAGGCGGGCCGCCCCGCATGTGGCACGGCCCACCTGATTGTGGCAGAGCTGTACTACTTCCGCCTCGCTGGTTTCTTGGCCTTCGCCGAAATGGTTCTGTCTTGACGGTTTTCCTTCTTCTTCGAAAGTTCAATCCGCACTGCAGCGGCGATTTTCGCGGCATCGATTTTGTATCGGCCGGCCGATTGAGCAAGGTTTGAATCCCTCGCCAGCGGTTGCCGCGGATTGTAGCCGGGGCAGCACAGGTCGGATACAAGCGAGCACACGACAAGGAAGTGCTGTACGTCCGGCGTGCTCATTTCGCGCACGGCCTTCCCGGTGATCGTTTTGTAATCCACGGCGTTGCCTCCCCAAGAAGTCTTGGTCTTCCTCTCCTCCCAACCGTAAATCCGGCAGAGGCGTCGATGATTGTCATGACCGAGGCGCTCAAAGTAATCGAGCGCGGCCATTTCGAGGTCGGGACGCGACAGCGTCGCAGGGAGTTTCTTGCGAATTGCGTCGAGGATCTGGACGCGCGTGAGTTTCTCGGCGCGCTCAGACAGTCGTTCCTTGATTCGCGCCGCACGTTCCTTACGGCTCGGTTCGTAGCGGGTGACACGGGCATGCACGGCGCATTTCTCATCGCGGCAGACGTGCAGCACTCTGCCTGCGTCGGCTCCGTCGATGACAACGGCAGGTTTGGTTTGCGGGCACTCTGCTTTCTTCACAGTGCGATAGTGCCCTTCATAAAGGACATCCGCGTCGCGCCGTTTTACCTGCCACGCGGGGGCGTGGGAGATGCGCAGTGGTTTCTCCCCTTTTGTTTCGAGAGGCTTCATTCGAATCTGTACCAGAGCATCGACTTTCATCCGGTAGCAGGCGCGGTCGGTACAGATGGACTTCTGCCGCACTTCGGGAAAAAGGAGCGGATTGTTTCCTGTGCGCTTCGGACACTTCGCGCAGCTCCCTGCGGAAGGAAGCAGAGTTTCGTCCTGCGGGTCAAAAGGCGCGTTGGTCAAGTCGAGATGGATTTCCAGTTCGACCCATGCGCGAAGTTGCCGGACGGTGACAGCTTCCGCCTTCCCGTCTTTCAAAATCGCCGCCGCCGTCTTGTGATGGGGAAAACACTCCTGCAAAGCGCGGCGCTGGTCGGTCGGCTCGAGCCGCGCAATTTCAAACGCATGCGCGACGGTGAGCCTCCCGACGTAGAACGCCTTCTGCGCTTCCTCGATCAGGTGGATCAAGCGAAGCCGGGCGTAGACGTACTTTTCGGAGCGCCCGATTTTCTCCGCAAGGGTTTCGACGGTATAGGTTTCCGGCTGCAATTGCATGAGCGCCGCATAGCCCCGCGCCTCGTCGAGTTCGTGCACGTCGGCGCGTTGGAGGTTTTCGATGAGTTGCAGCTCGAGACACTGCGCGTCCGTCAGTTCGCGGACGCTTGCGGGAATCGTTTCCCGCTTTGCAAGTTTCGAAGCACGGAACCTTCGTGCTCCGGCCACGAGTTCGTAAGTTTCCGGTTCCCCGTCCGGTATCGGTCGAACGAGGACAGGTTGCAAGACGCCGTGCTGGTAGATGTTGTCCGCCAGTTCCGCCAGTTTGACTTCATCGAACTGTCGGCGCGGATTGGTTTTGGATTCCTGAATGCGATTGAGCGGAATGTCCTGAACTAAGGACGCGACAAGCGGAACAGCATTGCCTGTATTCACTGCGAGTGCGGTATTCATTTTCGATTTCTCCTTTTTTTCTTTTTTGCGTTTGAATTAATACTCGTCGGGCAAAAGAACAGTGGTTACGGAACGGTCGGCTTCGGTGATGACCCAAATTCTTGCGCCTGCGTTCGTGCGGTAACTGCTGAGGAGCCGAAAGCCTCGTTTGAGGCCGAGTTCGTTTTCCTTCCGGTCCTCTTTGTCGATGTCGCCCCAATCGCCGCATACGTGCCTCGACAGGAAGTCGAGCGGGGTTTGTCCGGCTTTGGCAAGAGAAGCCAGAGCCCCGGGTGTGGCGACAAGCTGACCAAGTGAAAACAAGGCTTTGTTCGTTGTTTCTTGCATGGAAGTTGCACTCCTTTGAAGGTTTGGTTTTTTTTGCCCTTCACGCAACGCGGAGCGGTGCATGAAAAACAAATGCCCTTCGTGGCGAGGGAAGGCGACTGTCCGTCCGCGCCGTCAAGGGCGCCTGTATTTGGCGTTCACTGGAGCGAAGCGGAAGCCCTTGACGGAAAGAGCGGACGGATCAGGCGCAGGGTTTAGCCAGGAAGGGCAGTGTGCGGAACTCTGTTTGGGAATACTCGATGAAATCAGCGAAAATGAATTCGTGTGCAACCGATACCGACTGACGCATTCGAAGCAATACTTGTCCGAACGATTTCAGGCTTTGGATGAATCAGGCATGGAAGATCATCCTCGCTACAACATCGCTCCGACACAGCAGGTTCTGATTGTCCGGAAAGAACAAGGTGAAAAGGTTCGTCACCTGACGACGATGCGCTGGGGCTTGATTCCGTCATGGGCGAAAGACATGAGCATCGGAAACAAAACACTCAACGCCCGGTCGGAGACGGTGGCGACGACTCCGGCATTTCGAGAGTCGATCCTCAAGAAGCGCTGTTTGATTCCGGCAGATGGATTCTACGAGTGGCGGAAGATGGGATCGGTGAAGCAGCCGTATTGCTTTGAAGTTGGCGACGGAGAAGTTTTCGCGCTCGCGGGACTGTGGGACGAATGGACGAGCCCCGACGGAGAGGTCATTGAAAGTTGCACGATCCTGACTACAGGTCCGAATTCGCTCGTGGAAGATTTTCACGATCGAATGCCGGTGATCGTGCCTCCAGAGAAATACGAGCTGTGGCTCGACCCAGACGTAACCGACTTCGCGGGAATTCGTGACATTCTGAAACCATACGAAGCGACATTGATGCGACGGCATCCCGTCAGCACAAAACTGAACAATTCGAAGCACGACGATGCCGAGTCAGCGGCCCCCATCACCCTCGAAACAGCGAAACAAGACTCGCTGTTCTAAGCTGGCGCGCACTCGTCCTAGTGAAGCCTTGACAATTCTTCCTCGTAGGGCCGAGAATCTAGCGGTAGGCGAACAAAAAACGAAACAAGTGAACTATGGCCGCTATCCTTATTAAGCAACGGAAACTCGAACCGGGTCTTGTCGGACGCGGTCTTGAAGGATTTCAGAGACGCTCTGCTGTCGAACTGCAACCGAGTGGTGTCAGGGAACTGGATGCGGTCCTGGGCGGCGGTTTTCCCCGGGGATCTTTGGTGGAACTGTGCGGAGATGCTTCCTCCGGCCGCACAAGCACAGCGTTTTCTTTGCTTGCAAAGGCGACGGATCGACAGGAAGCGTGCGCGTTTGTCGATGTTTCAGATTCCCTCGATCCGCTGTCCCTCGCGGCGGCGGGCGTGGACCTTGCCCGTTTGCTCTGGGTTCGCTGCGGAGAATCGGATGGCCGAGAACCGGATCTGGCGATGTCTTCCTACTTTGGCCCGGCCGGCAAGGAAATAGAAGATACACGTCGCCCTAATCCCCAAGGCAAAAAACAGAAGTACGTAAGCGGCTGGAGGCATCCGCGGGAGTTGATGCGCGGGGTCGAGCAGGCGATTCCCTTGGTGATGGGAAGCCGCGCCACTGCTTCGTCACTAAAGCCAATTCAGGTAGTGGCCCGCTGTGCGGGAGAACAAGTGGAGCGAGACCGCGAGCCGCCGCGCCGTGGAATTCTTCCTTCCAGATCTCTTCCGAAACTCGAAGGCGCACCAATACGCGAAGTGCGGTTCCAGACAAAAAGCATGAAGCCGTGGCGACGGCTTGAACAAGCTCTTAAAACGACGGACCTGTTGTTGCACGGGGGCGGTTGGGGAGTGGTGGTTGTCGATCTGGGCGGAATTTCCTGGGTGGATGCACGGCGTATCAACCTGAGTATGTGGTTTCGTTTCCGGCGTGCGGTCGAGAACACATCCACAACTTTACTTCTGCTCGGGGAGGAATCGTGTGCGAAGAGTTGCGCTTCGCTGGTTCTCCGCTGCCGGCGCAAAACAGAAAACTGGAATCGCGCTGCACCGGAAATTCCGACAGGAGCTGCAACGTTTGAAGGTTTTGAAGTTCAGGGAGAAGTGACTCGTTCGCGAGCGATGTCGCAGCCCGCGGACTCTGCTCGCTGGAAGATACGCACCTCATAGGCCGCTAGAACCTCGGTTTGTTTCCCTTTCCTCTACCAAGTTCAGGGGACGTACGTTGGCTTTCGCTTGTCTATTCGTTCCAGATTTTCCCGTGCAGGCCGTCGTCCGCCTTGAGCCTGAGCTCCGAGGTAAACCTGTCGCGATTCTTGCCGGAGCTTCTCCATTAACGAAAGTGTTTGCGGTGAACGAGGAAGCGCGGAACCTCGGGGTCGAAACGGGAATGACAAAGGTGCAGGTGGAGGCCCTCCGGGGAATCGCGTGGAGATGGCGGTCCGTTTCGCAGGAACTGACAGCGCACGCGGCGCTTCACGACTGCGCGTGGACGATTTCACCTCGCATTGAGGATGGCGAAAGACGCGAGGAGCAGGATTTTTCTGATACGGTTGTGCTCGACCTCACGGGCTGCGAGAAACTTTTCGGCACGCCCGATAAAATCGCGCAAGATCTGAAACGGATTGCTGCAGAAGTCGGATTCACGACCCATGTTTCGGTCGCGGGAAATCCCCACGCCGCTGTTTGCGCGGCGCATGGTTTCGCCGGTGTCACGATCATTCCCGAAGGAGAGGAAAATGTTCGAATCGGAAAATTGCCACTCGAAGCGCTCCGCGTTCCGTTCGGATTCATCGAGACATTACAACGCTGGGGCATTCACACCTGTGCGGAGTTTTCCGCTCTCCCTGAGGTTGCCGTGGTCGAGCGGCTCGGACAGGAAGGGCTCCGGTGGTGGCGACTCGCCCAGGGAAGAAACCACCATTCGCTGGTCGCCAGGGATTTTCCCACGACGTTCGAAGAGCACATGGATCTGGACTCTCCGGTAGAGCTGCTGGAACCGTTGCTCTTTGTCCTGAACCGGCTTCTCGAACAACTTTGCGGGCGATTGCGGATGCACATTCTCTCCATTGGAGAAATCACAGTCACCCTCGCGCTCGAACCTAAGGACTCGCGAAAGAAAGATGCGATTCTACATATCCGGACCTTGCGGCTTCCCGTCCCCGGCCTGGACAGCAAACTATTTCTGAAACTCCTGCAACTCGATCTCGAGGCACATCCTCCCTCATTGCCCGTCGTCGCAATTCGCATCCTGACTGTCCCCGCCAAGGCGCGCTCGCGGCAGCTTGGTTTATTCCTTCCGCTCTCTCCCGATCCGGAACGTCTTGAAGTCACGCTGGCGAAAATTCAAAACACAGTGGGAGAGAATCGTGTTGGCACTCCCGTGCTGCTCGACACTCATGGGCCAGACTCTTTTCGGCAGAACCGTTTTGTGCTGCCGGAGATAAAAGACAAACGCAGCAACACAGAAAAGCCTGCGACGGCGGCGATGCGGATTTTCCGGCCACCGCTTGCTGCAACCGTTGAGCTTGTAGCAGGCAAGCCAACGTTCCTCGCGTGCGACGGCGCCAGGCGGCAGATTCTCGCGTTCGCGGGGCCCTGGAAAAGAAAAGGAGATTGGTGGTCTGAAACTCCCTGGGCCCGCGAGGAATGGGATGTCGCCATCCGGACGCTGCGACCGAAAGTGCAAGCGGAACACGCTCAAAAAAGCGAGAACGAGACCGCGCTCTATCGCGTGTACAAGGACCTGTGGGCGAAACGCTGGTTCGTGGAAGGAATCTACGATTGAAATACGTCGAACTGCACGCTGCGTCGGCCTTCAGTTTTCTTGAAGGGGCTTCGCGTCCCGAGGATCTCGTCTCGCGCGCGAAGGAACTGGAGATGACGGCGATCGCTTTGGTGGATCGCGACGGCGTGTACGGCGCTCCGCGCTTTCACATGGCGGCGAAAACGGTTGGCATTCGCGCGCACGTTGCTGCGGAAATCTCGGTCGAAGGATTTGGAAGCCGCGCAGGATTGCATGATTGGATGCCGAAGGCTGGGCCCCTTCGGCCGGTGCGGTTGGCCCTGCTCGTGGAAAGCCGGGTTGGATACCAGAACCTCAGCCGCCTTATCACGCGTTATAAATTGCGAGAAAAGGAAAAAGGAACTGGAACGGCCACTCTGGAAGAGATCGCCGAACACGCGGAAGGCCTCGTCTGTCTGACGGGCGGCGAGGAAGGCGTTCTTGCGGCGTCGTTTTCGAGTCATGGTTACGACGAAGCGCGAAAAAGCGTGGAAACGCTGGCTACTTTATTCGGACGAAAGAATGTCTATGTCGAATTGCAACGGCACTGCGATCCCGTGGAAGAGCGCCGGAATCAAGCGGCGGTCCGGCTGGCGAAGTCATTACATCTGCCGCTTCTTGCGACCAATGGCGTTCGCTATGCAACGACGGCGGAGCGCGAACTTATGGACGTCTTCACCTGTATTCGCAATCACGCGAAGCTTGAAACCGCGGGAAGGCTTCTGGAACGGAACGACGAGCGAGCTCTTCGTTCCGGAGAGGAAATGAAAGAACTCTTTTCGGATTTACCCGAAGCAATAGGCAATACCAGCGAACTTTCGGCGCGACTCGGGTTCACACTCGCCGAACTCGGCTATGAATTCCCGCATTATCCCGTTCCCGAGGGAGAAACGATGGATTCGTTTCTCAGAAAGCGCACGGAAGAAGGTTTTCAAAACAGGTATGGCGCGAAACGCAATGAAGAATTGTTCGAACGGGCACAAAAACAAGTACAGCGGGAATTGGAGCTGATCGAGAAACTGAAGCTCGCGGGCTACTTCCTCATCGTTTGGGACATCATCCGGTTTTGCCGTGAAGAGAGAATCCTCGTGCAAGGGCGAGGATCGGCGGCGAACAGCGCTGTTTGCTACTCGCTGGGAATCACAGCGGTAGATCCCGTGGGCATGGAGTTGCTCTTCGAGCGTTTCCTTTCCGA
>Ga0210394_10001309_pt1 | contig 40976 bp, 75 predicted proteins | sample IncBWC12MmetaG_FD_160121 | JGI IMG/M metagenome (GOLD analysis project Ga0210394, IMG submission 160121) | Forest soil microbial communities from Barre Woods Harvard Forest LTER site, Petersham, Massachusetts, United States - Inc-BW-C-12-M | ecosystem: Environmental > Terrestrial > Soil >...
AGCTGCAATGCTTGTTGGTGGCGCTCTAATGGCGTAAGAAACGCTTGACTATTACGGCACCAGGGGGTTAGAGGAAGTCCCACTGTGAGGTATCAGAGTACCTGTGGGAAAGCTGCCCATTCTGGGAAAGAACCGTGCCAACTCACTATGTAAAGCGCTATTTCTGCATAGCTGCAATGCTTGTTGGTGGCGCTCTAATGGCGTAAGAACCGCTTGACTATTGCGACATCCTGTCCGATGCTCGATCTATGACCAAAAACCAGGACACAGGCGTTACCTTTCGTGGCGTTCCGATCGTCAGGGACGACGGCTCCCCTCTTCAGGTCGGCGATATCGTTGCTGGTGAAACATTCCTTGTGCGAGCGCCTATTGAGTTCGCCGCTTGGAGAGAGCGCATGGGAATGACCCAGCAGGACGCCGCAAGGGCTCTCGGGCTGCACCTCCGCACCGCGCAGCGATACGACGCCGGGGAGGCAACCCCCCACCCCATTACCCTCGCCTGTGCGTACCTGGAGCTGGTGAGAACGCTGAAAGGATTGCTGAAATGACTTACACCACTTGGCTTAAAGATGCGAACGGCAACAAATGCAGTGTTGAATTTTTCGGCTCGAAAGCAGCAGCTCAAACAGCGCTCGACAGCCTGAAGGGGTGCAAAAATTGCATTAACTGCTCGGACTGCTCGGACTGCTCGGACTGCTCGGACTGCTCGCGCTGCTCGCGCTGCTGGGACTGCTCGGGCTGCTCGGACTGCTCGGACTGCTCGCGCTGCTGGGACTGCTCGCGCTGCTCGGACTGCTCGCGCTGCTCGGACTGCTGGGACTGCTCGCGCTGCTCGGACTGCTCGCGCTGCTGGGACTGCTCGGGCAAAAACGGCGAGAAAGGCGATCTTGTCGCCCCAGCGGTTCCAAAGATAGCCGGGATTCATGGCCAAGTTTACGCCGCCGTCTCGGCCCCTAATGCGCTCGACATGTCCGCCTGGCACACTTGCGGCACGACTCATTGCAGAGGCGGGTGGGTCGTACATCTTGCTGGGGAAGCCGGTTACGCGCTTGAGCGCTTCCACAACACGGCGCTCGCGGCACAATTAATTTACCGCGAGAGTGGATACCCAATCAACCCATGCCGCTTCTATGACAGGAACGCCGATGCACTGGCGGATATGAAGCGGCTCGCTGAACTCGAAGCGGAGGCGCTGAAATGACCGATCTGCTCGATGCTATTCAGCACGCGCTTTGTTGCCCGACAGGATGCAAAGCTCTTGAGGCTGGCGTGATTAAGGATTGCGCGGCGAAGCTGACGAAAGAGCACGCGCAAGCCGCAATCGCTCTGTGCCAGGAGGCGTACCGCGATAAAATCCGTGCGCTCGTTGCAATCCAAAGGCAAGCGAATGAACTGGCGGATATGCTCGCCGAGCCTGACAACCAGCCTAACCGCGTCGCCCTTTCTAAGCTCGTGGCGCGAGGCATCGCTAAACTCGCATCGGAGGCGCTAAAATGACCTACGCGCTCCGAATGGCGCTGGCCTTTCTGCGCGCTATGAGTTGCCGTTCCCTTGACATTAACAGCCTGGAGCCGGGCTGCGATCGCATCTTGTCAACGGGGGAGAACCGAGGCCCAGAGGGGAGACGGCGCGGTGCTGCTTGCTGGGAAAGAGCGAAGGCCACTTAACCTTGATGGAGACTGGACGATGACAAAGCATGTTCGCAACTACGGCAAGATCGCCGTCGCGTGGTTCGCGGCCGGCGCGGGCTGGGACATCCAGGGGCGCGTGCTCGATCACTTCCTTGACGACTGGTTCTCGCACGTCACTTGGCTCGCGTGGCTCCAATGAAGCACGATCTTATTGGCTTCAACGTCACGTCGCATGGACCGTCGATTTACGAATGCCGGTGCGGCGCAGAATTAAAATCCTCTGAAGCGCTCGGAAGCCATTTGGACCGATACCGCATGCTTGAAGAGGCGTGCCGCGCTTGGCACGAGTGGAGCCACTGGTGGCCCCCGCTCACGGTCATGGACTGCCCATGTTCGTCTTGCGAGGCTAAGCGCTTGAACCGCATTCCATTGCGAGCTGGCATCGTTGCCGAGTTCCGCCGCGTCTGCGAACGCGAAGGCTATCGGGTGGTGCCATGACCCGCCTTCTGCGCCGCATCTTCACCCGCAAGCGCAAATGGATTCCTCTGCACGCCAGGCCGTGGCGACCGCCGAGCTACAAGGTCGTGGCATGGCATATCGAGCACGCAACCCGCTACTCGGAGTTGTCAAAATGATTCGATATTCCGATTGGATCATCAACGCGCTGATCGTGTTCTCCGTGGGAGCGATCGGCGGATACGTTCTTACCGCGCTATGGGTGGCCTTCAGTGTTTGACGCGAAAGAATTTCGGGGTGCGCAGCGAGTCGGCGTGAAGCTGCCGCTAGACGACGCCGATAAATTGCTGGCGAATCAACTATCGCACGCAACACGGCTGCTCATTGGCGGCGTTAGGTATGCACGGTCGGCGTATATTTCGGGTGGATGTCTTGTTCTTGAGTGGACGCCGATTGGTAGCGAAGCTGAGCCGACCACTTAGCCGCTTCCTCGCGGATTACTTTATCGGGCGACTTCAGCGCGAATTCGAGCGCACGCGCCAAACCTTCACAATCCTTGCGCTGGTACGCAACATAAAAACGACGGCGCGCAAACGCGCGCCGCACTAACGAGAGGATGTTAACACCGAACATCAAGACGCTTTCTCCCAAGTGTTTGCCGTGAGCGCACCGTTTAGGCCATCAAGCCCGGCGCAGAACATCTCGACGATGTTCTCTATCACCGTAGGCGATAGCGATTCAACGGGGCGGTCAAGTTTCCGGTTTCTATAATCGAGCGTAAGAAACCCCGCACCATGACTATCTCTCTTAATGCGCCCTACTTTGTAGCCGTAGCGGTAGACCGTGCCAATTTGGGGGAAGTAGTAGACAATCTCAATGTGGAAACGCATGAAAATCTCCGTCGTTGACATCGCCAATCAAAGCATGGTATTTTGTGGAAGTCAATGGGAAAGATTGGAATGTTATGGAACGCGACCGCGATAAACCCGCTGATGTAAGGGTTATCATTCCTCGCGACATCGCGCGGGAGTTGCGGAAACGCGCCCGAGAGGAGCGCCGGACCCTGGCGGCTCAGGTGCTCATTGAGATTGAACGCAGCATCGCGGACTTGCCTAATGTCTGATCTGCCGCTCCTAGATTGGACCCCGCCCGTTCCCTTCGACGGCAAGGGCGATACCTTCGTTGTGGGGCGCGACGGCAAGCGCCTAGGCGCTCAGTGCCAGCGCGTCTATGACGCGATGAGGGCGGGCGAGTGGTGGTTGCTGCACGACCTCGCGAGCGCGTGCGACGCGCCCGAGGCATCGGTGTCGGCGCGCTTGCGCGACCTCCGCCGTTACGGTTTCAAGATCGAGCGCGAGTACATCACGGGCGGTTTGTGGCGATATAGGATGCGCCGTGAGTGATTGGCCCTTTGGCGATCTGAAGCGCGGGCATTACGGGGCGATATATGCCGATCCGCCTTGGGGATTCAATCTTTGGTGGGGTGGTCGCACAAATGAAACGCCAGCAGGCGTCCCTTCGCGAGCGACTCAGCCACATTATGATGTTTGGAGGGAGCCTGAGCTAAACGCGCTCCCCGTCAATCTAATTGCTGCAGACGATTGCGTGCTTTTCCTTTGGACGTGCTGGCCGGTACTTGAGTGGTCACTGCGCACAATTAAGGCGTGGGGCTTTGAGTTCAAAACATGCGGGTTTTGCTGGGTGAAGGCACATGCAAAACAGATAGACATGTTCCGCGACAATATCGAGCCTCACATGACGCTTGGATACTGGACGCGCTCAAATTCTGAGGTTTGTTTGCTCGCTACGCGCGGCAAACCAAAGCGCACTGATTCTGGCGTGAAGCAAGCCATCATCGAGCCGCGCCGCGAGCACAGCCGCAAGCCGGATTGCGTCTATAGCCGCATCGAGCGCTTGGTGGCTGGCCCCTATTGCGAACTATTCGCCCGCACGACTCGGCCGGGCTGGGATAGTTGGGGCAACGAAGTCAGTAAGTTTAAGCCGGTTGTCGCATGATAATTTTCAATCTCCCCAAACCACCATCAACCAATCGTCTCTACAAGCGCGTGCTCAACGCGAAAGGCCGACGGCCGTATACGAAGGAATATACCGACTGGCACAACAGGGCCGCTTGGGCGGTTGCGACACAGCGCTTAGGTCAACAAAAGCGCATCGAGGGACGCTATATTCTCACGTTCACATTGGGGCGCTGCAAGCTTGACATCGGCAACGCCGAGAAGGCTGTGAGCGATTTGCTTCAACACATGGGCGTGATCCGCAATGACCGAGACGCCGAAGAAATCCGCTTAAAATGGGGAGATATTGAAGGATGTCGAGTGGAACTAAACGAGGCCCCGACTTCGAAAACGCCATAGTGCGCTTGTGGAATGACAATCTCCCACAAAGCAAGATCGTCACGGAGCTTGAGAGGTTGGGTTGGCCTGTCACCGGCAAGATCGTCCGTTATTACGCGTACAAGCTCGGGCTCTATCGCCGTCGGCCTTACGTTGCCGTACCGTCGAATAGAACGACAACGGCACTCAGCGACCAAGAGCGCGCGATGTTTTTTCGCGGACTCGAAAAACTTTTCTGACATTTTGTTGACACGGGTTTTAGCTATGGCATTGTGACGGTCGTTGCCGACGGGCAGCGATCACGGGCGAGGGGCTGGTGCTGCGCCGAGAACCAGCCCGCCCCTCCCCCACCTTTCTCGGAAGGGAAACAATTTGGACTGGTTCCGCTCCTACCATGGCGCCCCAACAGACCCTAAGTGGAGGGTTATTTCCAATCGTGTAACGCAATGTAACGCAGGCTCCGTTACAGTAACGCCAGGGTGCGTTACGGCAGTTTTTTGGGCTTTGCTCGACCACGCCAGCCAAGCGTCAGAGCGAGGGTCAATCAAGGAATTTGACACTGAAACTTTAGCCTCTGCTTTTGATTGGCCGGAGGCAAAAGTGCTCGCCATCGTGACCGCGTTAAAAGAGAAAAATATCATTATTAACGATAGGTTAACTGCATGGGATAAGCGCCAACCAAAGCGCGAGGATGACAGCCGAGAGCGAGTTCGGAGGTATCGTGACAAAGGGTCTGTAACGCACCGTAACGCAGAGCAACGCACCGTAACGACAGAGCAGAGTAGAGAAGAACAGAACAGAGAAGAAAGAGTAGAGCCAACGTCTCGTGTTAATGGCTCTCTTGAGAAAGAACATTTCGCGGAAAAAACAAACGCGATTTTGAACGCTGCGGCGAAAGCCACGAAACACACAAACGGCGGGCCGAACTACAATGACCCCGCCGAGCGCAAGCATCGATGGGAGCAAAAAATTATAGAAGAGATCAACCGCCGCCTTCCCCCCGCAAACGCCAGGATCATTATTGATGGGTACCTTCGCGGTGAGCGCGAAGCCAAAGCATTTTTCAACAAGATTGACGCCGACGTAAAACGCCAGGAGGCGCGCGTATGAATTTTTCACCGCCCGATTACACGACTCACGAAATCTCACAGCGTATTCGCCAGCGGCGCGAGTGGGAAGAAGCTGCGGCACACCGCCAAGCATGGGCTGAGGCACATGGTTGTGTTGACTTCAAAGAAGTGATGCGGCTCGGCATTCAAGCGGTCGGGCGCCGAGTACAAACCACTGGAGGAGCCGGAAGTGCGGAAGCAACCGAAATCACCTAACGCTCACGGCTGGCGCTCGGTCTATAACGAGTTCATCGCCAAATTTGAAATTGACTCCAAAGAATTCGGCCGCACGGCGCTCGATCTTTGGGGCACTCAACTTTTCGTGCTAGACGAAATTGCCGTCGGCATGGACGAGGGCATAAGATTTTTCGTCGTGCCGAAGGGCCGGCAGTACGGGGTCACCACAGCTATCATCCCACTCGATGTGCTTTGGATGTTGATGCACCCCGGTATCGAAGGCGCTTTCATCGGGCACAAGCAGGACGTGATCGAAGTTTGCCGCGCGCAAGTGAACGACATCCAGATTCGCTTACCAGAGAGCTACAAAGTCAAATTGAAAACAAACAACAAAGAACGTCTCGAATGGGAATTTCGAGACGGCACAATTTCAACGCTGAATCTTTTGGTTGCTGGGACAACAGAGCGCCGCACCGATCTCGCCAAGGGCCATGGGCTAACGCTGATCCATGGCAGCGAATGTGGCGAGTGGGGGAGTGAGACAGCGTTCAACAGCTTGCTGGCGTCGCTCGCTGAACAAAACCCAAACCGCCTGTATATTTTCGAGAGCACTGGCGAGGGCGCCAACAATCTTTTCGCTCGGCTAACGCGCAAGTCGCTCGACCATCCAGCGCGCAAAGTCATTTTCCCGCCGTGGTGGTTGCAAGACCTCTACCGTCTCGATAAGCGCAGCAAGCTCTACCGCCACTACATGGCAAACCCAACACTCAGCGACGAGGAGCAGGAAATAGTCCACGCCGCGAAGCGTCGCGGTTACGAACTCGGTCTCGATCAGATCGCGTGGTATAGAAAAAAAACCGACGAACAAACGACTACGCAAGACATGCGCAAAAATTACCCGACCGTGATAGAGGATTGTTTCCAGCTCGGCGGCGACGCATTCATTCCGGCAAAACCGCTTCGTCTCGCGAAAGAATCCGCCGAGGCCAAAACGTTTGAGGCGTTTCAAGTCAGCGTTGGCGACAACATCTCGACGATGAAAATTACCTCACGCGGACTTTGCGTTGACGAGGAGGACGGCCACGCTCGCGGTTGCGACTTGCGCGTATGGGACACGCCGAAGCCTCGCGGCGTTTATTCGATTGCGGTTGAGCCGAGCGAAAGCGCCGACAAGGTTGCGAGCGTGCAAGTGCTGCGATGTTTTTCCGACAGCGTTGAGCAAGTCGCGGAGTTCGCGGCCTACGGCATCGAGCCTTACCATCTCGCATGGGTCACGGCGTATCTCGCGGGTTGGTACAAAAATTGTTGGGTCAACGTCGATCTCGGCGACGGCGGGCGCGCGGTGTTTCGCGAAATGCAAAATCTGCGCAACCAAGTTTCTCTCGGCGCGATCGGCGGCGGCGACATTTTCGGCGCGATGATTTTTTATCTGTACAACCGCATCGACAACGTGAGCGGCGCGTCGAGAACTTGGAATTGGGAGTGGAACACAAACACGACGCTTGAAGCCTTCGCCGATTTCAAGGGAAGCTTTCTCACAAACCGATTGCTCATCCACTCCGTGCCGCTCACCGAGGAAATGACGACGCTCGTTGACGAGGGCAACCACATCGGCGGCGACGACGGCGCGGACGACTCCCGCTGTAGCGCGATGTGCATAGCGATCAGAACTTGGGTTGACCACGTTCGGCTCGGGATGATCGGCGAGAAGCGCACGCGCGAATCCGAAATGTCGCGCGACGCCGGATCGGCTCCGGCAACCTTCCTCGAAAACATCGTGAACAGTTTTGTCCGGCGGAACGAGCGCGCCGTGAGGGACGAAAACAACGCGGGTTGGCGTCGCTAAATTTTTCGGTTATAGTCGCCCGCATGGCGCTCATCGGCAGAACGTACGAATGCGGCTTAGGCCATCGGTGGAAGGACATCGTTGAGCGCGCCGCGCCGATGCCGAGCGACTGTCCGATCTGCGACGAACTCGTGCGCGCTGGCGCATCGATCGGCGGCAACAACCCGCCTCCCGACATCACCGAAGCCCCTGGAGCGCCCGCGATACGCGGCGAGCGCACGAAGGCGGTAACGCGTTTCGAAAGCCACGCGTTCAAGCGCGTCAACTGCGACGACGAGCGAACTTTGCTTGGCAACCTCAAGGACAATGTTCGTGAGGGCGAGAACTACGCCATCCTCGAAACGCCACGCACGAACGAAACCATGAAAATGATGGTTGAGCAAAACGAGCGCGCAAAAGCCGTCGGCGCAAATCCAACGCCTTGGGGTTTCCAGCCGGTTGATGGGAACATACTCGCGTCAGCAGGCGGCCCGCAGAATGCGATCGGTCGCCAGGTCGTTGACATCAAAACCAAGAAAGCAATGCCGAGAGCCGCTGCGAAATGAAACTGCCGACAAGCCAGCCGCGAGATTTTATTCTCGACTTGCGACAGGTCATGATGGCGAGCATGGCGCAGCGCGCGAAAGATTGCGCGAATTGGGACGCGCTCTACTACACCGGCGCGACCGTCGATAAAAATAATCCGGCCATCGCGAACATCATCACGAATTTTATCAACACGACGGCGGGCAATCTTTTCTCTCCAGACAATCTTTCGTTCCGCATCGAATACGAACTCAGCACTGACGATGCCGTGTTGCAGCAGGCGGCACACGCCGCGAGTTTTGTCTCGCGCGAGCTGCGCGAGGTTGACGCGGATTTAGAATTCGGCGACGCGGTTCATCTGGCGCTTCGCCATGGCAGCGCGTTCGGCCAGCTCGTCTGGGACGGCGAAAATTTCTGTTGTGACGTGATCCAGCAGTCGTCGGTCGGCGTGCTCAACGAAACCGTCAAAAGTTTGTACGACCAACCGGCGTTCATGGTCAGCTACAGCGTTCCCGCCGAAGAATTTGCGCGCACGGTTTTGAAATTTCGAGGCACGGCGGAGATTGCAAAAGCATTCGACAACCGCGAAGGCGACGCCGCCGCTGCGATGAACGACGCAACGCGCGTGGTGCTCGGGCTGAATCAGCCAATCTCATCGGGAAGTTCGTCTCAAGCGGGCTTCGTGAATCTTCTGCCGCGCCCGCCGCACATTCCGTCAGCGCATTCGCGCGGCCGTCACGTCGCCATCGATGCGATCTGGTTGCACCAGGACGATGGCCGCTGGGCGACGGTGTACGTCGTCGAAGGAAACGAAACCATCGGGACGGATCAGTGGCGCAATTTCATGGCGCTCGGGCCGAACGGAGACGAAAACAAAGAACTCGCGAAGCGCCACCCATATTTTTTGGTCAATCCGAATCCGGTGAAAGGATCATTCTTTGGGCGCAGCGCGATTGCCGATCTTGCCGAGCCGCAAAACTTCGTGCGCCGTCACGCCGACGGGCTTGATCATATTTTGGACATGCAGGAAGACCCGTCGTATGTCGGCTTTGGTGCGGTCAACACGCCAGAAATTTACAAGCAGCAACTTCGCTCGCCGGGCGGCTTCGTTCAGGAAACCGGCCCGACGGCGAAGCTTCAACCCTTCGTTCCGCAGATGCCGCAAAACATGCTCGAATACATCGAAGCCGCGACGCATTGGGGCGCGCGCGCATCGAACAAACCGCCCGTCGTGTTGGGCCAAGGCGAGCAAGGTGTGCGCGCAGGAGCGCATGCGGAAACGCTGATGACTGCGGCGTCAGCAGCAGAGCGGCGGCCAGCGTTGCGCACGGTTCGTCAAGCGGGCGACATGGGCGATCTGGCGTTGCACATTTTGCGTGTGAAGGATGCGACTTCGTTGTCGGACGGACAGGGCGGCACGTTCCAGCTTGAAAGTTTGCCGTCAGGATTTCACGTCTACTGCAACGGCCACACGGCCTCGCCGATCTTCGTCGCCGAATATCGCGGCATGGTCGATGAACTCATACGCGCAGGCGCGATCGGCCCCGAGCAATATCTCGATTTGCTCAACCCGATTGGGTACGACATGCTGCAAAACGCGTTGAAGAAACGCGAAGCGCAGCAAGCAAAACTCATCGCCGAGCATCCCGAACTCATCACGAAATTTGCGGGCAAAAAACGGTGAGTGCGACAACCTATTGACAGCCAACAACCGTTGGGCGCAATATCTCGCCGATTGGTTTCAACTTTCACACAAGGGAGATCATCATGAACTCACGTGATCGTCGCGGCAAAAAGCGCGGCAAGCGCCGGTAGCCTTCGGTCAGTGGGGCGAGCGCGGCCAGTCTAAACCCGTTCCCGCCCCACTTCCCGTTTTGAACATGCCTGCACCAGGACCACTCACAAGCCCGACAGCGAACACAGGCGCACACGCGCAGGGTTCGCTGTTTGTGTCTCAGGGGCTCGACGCTTTCAAAAAAGCGATTGCGATGCTCGATCCGACATCGCCTCTCGGCCAAGCGGTGCTCGATGCGCTGAAAAAAATCGGCAAGCACGCTGGCAACCCACCCGCCGAAACCCAGCAGAACAGTTTGCAAAACCAGCTCATGGAAGCCAAGCGCAACGCGATGCAACGCCTGGAGGCGCAACGGATGCAGCAACCCGGCTTGGGCGGGAATGCTGCTGCTCCGGGCGCGGCTGCACCTGGCCCCCTGGGCGCAGCCGCGCCACCCTCACCAATGGCCGCATAGGAGCTCACCATGGCAAAATTACCAGGACCGACGATGGACGAAGTACCGGGCATGCGCCCCGCGCCTGGGATCACGCGCGTCAATCTCGAAAAGGGCGACTACGGCGCAGGCGGCGTTTCCGTCCCCGAGAAATTGGCGAACGAGGGAATGGACACCGCCTATCCGACCGAGGGCCGCAGGCGCTCGCTCAACGGCCCGAACAACAGGTAGAGCGCGATGGCCGACGAGCTCGCCAATCTCTCGCCGCAAGCGCAAGCGACACTCCGCGCGGGCTTGCTGATGCAGCAAATTTTGCGCGACGCCGACGCGGCGAAAGCGCTTCAGCCGATTGTCGAGAAAGCGGCGAAGGCGGCGAATCCGGCGTATCAAACCGTCGAGGATGTCGCCGCGCCGATCGTCGAACGCGTGCGCAAGGAATTCACCGAGGAGCTTGCGAAGCGCGACAAGAAAACCGCCGATGAACGCGCCGTGGCTGATTTGCAAACGCAAATCTCGATCGCGAAGGACACGGACGGGCTCACCGATGAAGGTATCGCCAACATCCTGAAGCAGATGCAGGACAAGGGCGTCGGCGATTTCGAAATCGCGAAAAAAGCCTATCTGCACGACCGGCCGTCGCCGTCGTCAACGCCCGGCACATCGTCGGACCAGATGCACTGGAACGCCTACGAGACGATGGCCGCTGGCGATCAAAAGCCGTTTTTCTTTCCCGAGGGCATGCCGTCGATTTCGGATCGCCCGGAAGTGTGGGAGCGCGAGACGGCGATCAAATATCTCAACGGGCAAGTTGAGCTGCCAACATCTTAGGCCGAAACGTTTCGGGGAATTTTGTGGTTAAAGTGTGCGAACAATGCGGAACTGGATTTCAGCCGTATCACAAGCGGCAGACGGCCAAGTTTTGTTCGCGCGAATGCTATTTCCTGTCCAAGCGCACAGAAGGCGGCGCGGTGTGCAAAGGGTGCGGAAAGTGGTTTTCATTTAGGATCAGGTCGCGCGGCAAGGTGAAAACTGAATTCTGCAACCGGCTTTGCGCCGAGAAGAATGGCGGCCGGCGGCGGCGTATCGGGTTTATCGACAAGGCCGGTTATCGCATTATTAGCGCTGATGACCGGCTCGGTACCCGTCGTGGCGTTGCCGAACATCGGTTCGTCATGGAACAATTTCTGGGACGGCGCCTCGCGCCGCATGAAACTGTGCATCACAAAAACGGCGTTCGCACGGATAATCGTCTAGAAAATCTCGAATTGTTTTCGTCGCGCCATGGTCGCGGGCAAGCGGTCGGGGACAAACTTGAATTTGCCCGGAGTATTCTTACCGAATATGGGCAATCCCATCACGTCTTTCAGGCGTCAGAAGTGATTGCCGGTATCTCAGGGCTAATTTAGAGGAGTTCTAAAGTGCCATTACTCAACAGCGGCATCATCCCGGTCGGAGGAACAAATACCCCCGGCGCAGAACTACAAAACACCGTGCGACGCATTTTTACGCCGTCGCTGTTCGTGCAAATCGGCAAGGCTTCCCCGACGCTCGCGCTCCTGATGCGCTCTGCGCGCGTGGCGCGCGGCGGTGTGTCGCCGGTCACATTCAGTCTCCAGACTGCCGCGATGGTGTCGGGAAATTGGGCAGGGTATTTGGGCAACTTCACCGCGCCGCAACCAATCCCCGGCATCAATGCGAACGCCGAATTCAACCAGTGCATGTTCCTGATGCCGATCCCGTATCTGTTCACCGAGCGCGCGATCACCGAGAAAGCCAAGATCGTCGATATTCTCGCCGCTCGCATGTCCGACGCGCGGCGCTTCTTCGTCGATTCGATCAGCAACGGGCTGACGATCGGTGCCACGACGTACTCGACCGGGCTTTTCGCCGCGAACAACGCAACCTATCCGCTCGCGATCTCGACGCTCGCCGACGCTTACGACGACGACACGAACGTCACGACATACGGCAACGTCTCGCGCGCAACCGCGAGCTACCCGACATGGCGCGCGTCGTACCTCTCAAGCGCGGGCGCGATCGACACGCGCAAATCGATGTATTCGAAGATCATCCAGATTGCCACGGCCGGCATCGGCAACGTCACCGTCGCGAACGGCGGCCCCGGCGGCGGCGGTGAAGCGCCCGACATCGTGATCATGTCGCCCGGAGATTGGGTGACGCTCGAACAGGACTACCAGACGAACGAGACATTTTTCATCACGCCCGGCTCGCAATTCGGGAAAGACCAGTTCGTCAATTCCGGATTTGCCGCGCTGCGTCTCGGACAAACGCAAATCTTTTTCGATCAGTATTGCCCGAGCGGCACGGCCTTCGTCATCAACAGCAAATATCTCGCGCTGTTCCTGAACGAGCTTGCGCCGTTCGCGTTCACGGGCTGGGAATCGACCGTCCCGGTCAATCAACTCGGCTGGGTCGGCGTGATCTGCGTGCTCATGACGCTCGCTTGCGCGATGCCGCGAAGCGGCGGCCAGCTCGTTGGCATCACCGGCGCAGCGTTCTAAGGGGAGATAGCAAACATGCCATTGGAAATCTTCCCCTCGTCGCCCGGTACGTTCGGCGGAACGACATCACCCGTCGCAACCGAGCAAACCACCACGAGCAAGGCGACGTTTTCGACGGTGCTGACGCCGCCAGGTCTGTACATGATCATCAACGGCGGGCACAACACCGCGCGGTATTCACCCGACAGCGGCGTCACGCGCCGCACGGTTATCGCCGCAAGCTCGGGCGGGCTGATCTGGTCCGATGGCCAGAACATGGACATCTACAACGACGCCACGGGCGGCTCGACCAGCAACTACGCGCTGATCCTCGGCGTTTCGTAAACCCGACGGGAGAAGCGATGGACGCACGCGCAGAAAGCCGGTCGCGGTCGCTTCTCGTTGCCACGGTATCGGGCCGCGATCCGAAGTGGCCATATCCGCAGTGCCTCGCCGAAATGATCGCGATGACGCGACGTTTCGATGGCACCCAATTCGAATCCGAGATATATTCTGCCGTCGATCAGGGGCGCTGCAGGCTCGCTCGCAAAGCCATCAAAAAGGGCTTTTCCCACATCCTGTTCATCGATGATGATCACTATTTTCCTTTCGACACCGCCGATGCGTTGCTCGCGCACAACAAGCCGATCGTCGCGGCAAATTACACGTCACGCTCCGATCCTATACGTCCCTTGAGCCTTCGCGACGGCAAGCGCCTTTACAGCAAGGGCCGCTCGGGTCTTGAGCGTGTGGACCAGGCGCCGGGCGGGGTGATGATGATTGAAACCCGCGTGTTCGAGGCACTCGCGTTCCCGTGGTTCAAAACTGAATGGATTGGTCCAAAGGAAGAGGACTGGCAGAGCGACGATTATTATTTCTGCGACAAGGCGCGCGCGGCTGGCTTCGAGATTTTCATTGACCACGATTTGAGCCAAGAAATCGGCCATGTCGGCGAGCACGCTTTCAATCATGGAATGCTACATGAACCGGAATCGACCGACATCATGGAGCTTGCGCGGGAGATGCTGTCTTGTCTTTGACCATCAATCTCGCGACGCGCGGCCGGCCTGAACTGCTCATCGATACAGTCGCTCGGACGCTGCCCAATATCGCGCGCGACGACACCGTGTTTATGATTTCTGTGGACCGAGACGACCTTAAAACGATTCGGGCTCTGCACGATTTGCCGCGCGACAAGCGCATCATGCCGATTGTGCTTGATCGTGAGGATTCATTCGGCGGAAAATTCAACCGCGCGCTCATCTATGCGCCCGCCGATGTTTACACGGCGATGGTCGATTACGCGCCGCATGTGACGCCGGCATTCGATCAGAAAATTCTCGACGCGGCGGCGGTGTTCCCCGACAACATCGGCGTCGTTTACAACCGCCTGATCTGCGCATCGCTGCCCGCCATCAACGGCATCACGGCTGGGCTCGCCAAGCACATGGGCTATCTCTACCCGACGTATTTTCCGTTCTCGTTCGTCGATTTGTGGATGGACGACATTGTGCGGCTGATCGACAGGATTTCGTTTGCCGATGTCATTATCGATCGCGCGAAGCGCGAGCCGACAATGGGGCGCCGCGACGTGAAGTTTTGGGGCGTGCTTCTCGACTTGTTGATGTATGAACGTCTCGACATTGCGCGGCGTGTTCTCAATGCGCCGGAAAATCGCGATCCGCCTTGGCGCAAGGAATTGGCAGAGCGTCGGTTTCAGATGGTTGTTGACCGCTCGCAAATGGTCAGCGCCGCTAGTCGTCAGAACGCGGCATGGAACGATCGCTACGCAGCGTTTGAGAGCGCCGAAGAGGAGGAGCGCTATAACCGCATCAAGGCGAAGGGTGACAAGTTGATGCGAGAACTTTACGACAAAGAAATTGCGCGGCGATCTGCGCCAGAAATGGTTTCGGCAAAATGATTCTTCTGGTGCTCGGACAGTCGAATGCGTGCAACTGCGGGCAAGGGCTCCATTCCTCGAAGTCCGGTCGCGTCATCGATGCGAAACGCGGGACCATTCACCCGATGGCTGATCCGCTCTCCGGTGATGCCAGCGAGCAAGGCGAGGGCGGGAGCATTTGGTCGCGGCTCGCTGATTTTATCCCCGATCTTACGGTGATCCCGGCGGCGACGGCAGGCTCCTACGTCAAGGATTGGGAGCGGTTGATCGATCTTGTGATGATGCGCCTAACGGTCAAGCCAACGCATGTTGTTTGGCAGCAGGGCGAGGCGGAGGCGAATCACACAAATATGTCGTCCTGCGAATATGCGCAACGAGTTGGCGTCATCTTCGAAAAGATGCGCGTAGAATTTTATACGCCGGTTTTTGTTGCCCAATGCACGGTCTGCGAAAATGGCGATCATGCCTTCAGCAATCACGCCGCAATCCGCGCAGGCCAGCGGCTCCTCGTCAACCCAGCGAAGCAAATCTACGCCGGCCCCGATCTTGACCGCGTGACAGAGAGGTTCGACGGGTGCCATTTTTCTGCGGCGGGACTCGATCGCGGCGCGCGGCTTTGGTACGATTGTCTTATGACTGTAGCAGCCGTCGCGGCAGAATGAGCACATGCCATGCTCAATTCGTATCTCACTGATACGGCCCTTCTGCTCAACGACCCGAGCAATCAATTTTATTCGACCACGACGCTAACGACGCTCATCAACCGGGCTCGCCGGTGGATGTCGGTTCTCTCGCTTCAGCCGCGCGTCCTGGTTACCACTGTTTCAACCGTCAAAAATCAGGAAACGCTTGCGCTAACGCTGGCGAATAGCGCCGTCGCCGCCTCTCCAGGCTGCGCCTCGCCCTATGGAACGATAGGCATAGCGGTTCAGCAGGGAAACTACTTCATCGCGCTTGGGCGCAAAGATTTCCCGAGCTTCCAGGCCGATGATCGCATTCTCAATCAAACGCTGAAGAATTACCCGGATCGGTTCGCGACGTATAATCGCGGGCAGCTCCAAGTCGTTTATATGTTCCCGGTGCCCGCCGATGTTTATTCGGTACAGTGGGACATCGCCTGTACGCCGATTAATTTGGTGGCGGACACCGACGTTGAGGCAATCCCGCTGCCATGGACCGAGATTGTACCGTTCCAGGCGGCGCGTCTCGCGGCGATCACGCAGCAGCGTTGGGCCGACGCCGAAGGGTTCCGGGGCGAAGTTGAAAGCATGATGAACGAAGCAACCGCCGCAGAAATGCCGTTCATGCGCGGCGACTGGTATCCGGCGTCGCGCTGATGGCAAACGGAAAAAAAAGACAGGCGCAACAGGAAACGCTCGAAGTCGAACAGTTTTCGATCGTGCAGGGGATGAACACGCAAGAGCTTCGCGCCGCGATTGGGCAAGGCTTCTGGTCATGGTTGATGAATTTTCAGCCGATCGGCAAGCACACGCTTCGCGCGCTGCCAGGAAAGGGCGCGAACATCTACACACTCGGCGGCGGCGACACGATCGTCTCGGGGCGCATCTTCATTCTCGGCACGACAACCTATTACGCCGCGCTGTTCACGCTCAATGGCGCCGGTTACCAGGTCAACCTATCAAACGGCGCGGTTACAACCATAGGTGCGGCGGCGACGTTCTATAGCGGCACGGGGCAATATCCGGCCTGCGTGAATTGGGGGAACAACGGCATCGTCATCGTGTCGCCGGCAGGCTATTGGGCGTGGGACGGAACGACGCTGTTCAGTGCGGGTGGCGCGGCGCCGACTTGGCTCTATCCCGTCGGTGCCTCCGTGACAATCATGCCAACCGGCATCTCCGGAACGGCCATCGAAATCTACAACGCGACGGTTTGGCTCATCAATGGCCGCGTCATCCAGGCGGCGGCGCCGGGGAGCGGCAACGATTTTGCGACCTCGGATGGTGCGGTCAACGTCACCGTCAAAGACGGCTATATCCAAGATGGATATTCGGCCATTAAGCAACTCGACGGCTTTCTCTACCTTTTCGCTCATCCGGCCGTCGATGTTATTTCGGACGTGCAGACAAGCGGCTCTCCGCCGACAACGACATTCCTTCGCGTCAACGTCAGCCCGATCATCGGCACGGCGTGGCGCGACAGCGTAGCACAACTACCGTCGTCGCTGGTTTTCGCCAATGCCACGGGAGCTTACGAAGTCAGCGGCGGGCAGGTGCGTAAAGTGTCGGACGCGTTTGATGGTATCTTTTCGCAAGCGACCTACCCGGCCGCCGCGACCGACCCAAGCGGATTTCATCCGAGCGCGTGCGCCATCAATCTCAATGAAACCACCTGCTACGCGCTGACGATCAATCTCCCCGACCCTGACGACGCGACAAACACATTCGTTCCGTGCCTCGCCGTGTGGGACGGGAGGCGGTGGTTTTTAGCGTCGCAAGAATCGAGCGTCGAAGTGTTGCTTGGACAGGACAATGATTCCGTTCTCTCGGCGTGGGGTTCAACCGGGACGACGCTTTTCCCGGCGTTCAGTCTCGCGTCTGCAACGCTGACGAAAAAAGCGAAGTCATGGTTCTCCGAAGGCAAGTCCGGCGTCACGATGCGCAAAGAAATTCAGCGTGTCTACGCGCAGTTTGGGGACACGACGGCGGGCGTGCCGCTTTCAACATTCAATGTCGATACCGAAAGCGGGTCTGTCGCCGCCGCTTCGCTACAACCGCCGTCAGTCATCTGGCTGAACAATACAGGCGGGATTGTTCAGTGGCAGAATGTGAGCGCGCAAAATATTTTCTGGACAACGGCGTTTCCGCTCATTATCGGCGGCGTGGCGAATGCAATCGCTCTTATATTTGGCGTGACCATCGCGTCGGTTAGGACCACACTGGACGTTCTCGGGCTTTATGTCGGATACGTCGATTACAGCCGCTATGAATAGGATTTAGGCATGGGCTGGCGCACAATCTTCGGGAATCTCACAGCGGGCAACGAAAGTCTTTCGCTCTACGATACACAATTCAACGACATGGGATTGCTTTCCGTCGTCCCATGCACAGCCAGCGGCACAAATGTCATCGCTCTAACGCCGCAGGGTTTTACTGCTGTTCAGTCGGCCTACGCGAATTATCAGCTCTACGGATTTGTGGCCGCGAATACATCGACGGGTCCTGTCAGCATCAACGTCGCGGCGATCGGTGCGCTCAATCTCTATTTGTCGGATGGCGTTACGCAAGCAACGACAGGGAACATTGCTCAAAAAGCGTATTACGAAATCGTCTACAATTTGGCGCTCAATGGCGGCGCGGGTGGTTTCCAGATCGTCGGCTCTGCCTCCGCGGCAGGAACACTAGCAACGCGGCAAGTTCTCACGAGCGGTTCCGCCGCGACGTACACAACCCCCGCAAATTGCCGTCAGGTGAAAATCCGCGCAATCGGCGCTGGGGGTGGCGGCGGTGGATCGGCGGCGGCTTCGGCGACGAATGGCGGAACCGGGGGAACGACATCGTTCAATGCGATAACGGGCATCGGTGGGACGGGTGGAACAGCCGCCAATGGTACAAATCCGACAGCAGGCGGTGCCGGTGGAACAGGCGGAGCTGGTTCCGCGTCTTTCCGTCTCCAGGGCGGGTCCGGCAGTGCAACGCTTGTAGCGGCGGGCGCGCAAACCGGAGGCGCGGGCGGCAATGGCTCCTTCGGCGGCGGCGCTGGGTCAGTCAGTGGAACGACATCGGGTGGCAATGGCAGCACGAATACAGGGGGCGGCGGAGCGGGCGGAATTTCTGTCAATGGACCTGGCTCCGGCGGCGGCGCTGGTGAATATTTCGAACTGATTATCAATTCGCCGAGTGCGACGTATACCTACACCGTCGGCGCAGCGGGAACAGCGGGCACTGGTGCAGCGGCCAATGGCGGCGCTGGCGGCTCCGGCCTCATTATTGTGGACGAATTCTACTAAACGCAGGAAGGAGAATCATCATGCCTAATATCGGAACGCCTCGCGCGCCAAAACCGTCGGGCGATGTTGTGGGGCCAAATCACGTCGATACGGTCGATCCCGGCTTTGACAGTTCGTTCCGCGACAGCGGCGGCGATGTCGGGAGCACGACGCGCGTAGCGGGCCGCCGCCCGCCCGATCCGGGCTTTATCATGCCGACGACGCCAGAACTGAAATGAGCCTGCCGGCGATCCTCCGCGTGCCACGCTCGCAAAAAGAGTGGGACAAGTTCCACTGGCAGCACTACATCGACCACAAGATCATCCTTGGGGTCGTCGCGTCGAAAGCTGGTAAGACACTTCACATGCCTATCATTTGGCCCGTGCCTGGCAAAGACTTCACGCCGCAGTTCACGCAGTTTCATCAATTCCTGCATCAGCAGATGAATGTCATTAGCGGCTCGTCATCGGCGGATATGTCACACGCCTCGATTGCGACCAAGGAAGCGGCGCAAACCTTCGTTGATGCAAACTATCGCGAGCATTTGATATTTCACGAGTTCGTCGGAGTGCCGGTGTGAAAACTGCGCTGTTCATCGGACGCTTTCAGCCTTTCCACGACGGCCACGCGGCGGTCATTGAACGCTTGCTCACCGAAGGAAAAGCCGTGTGCGTCGCGATCCGTGACACGGAGGTGGGCGGCGAAAATCCGTACTCTGCCGCGCAGCGGGTGGGAATGATACGAAAGCGCTTCGGAGCGGAGCGCCGCGTCTCGGTCATCGTCGTGCCGGACATTTCCGAAGTCGTTTACGGGCGCGATGTCGGCTACGTGATTCGTAAAATGGATATGCCATCGGAAGTGGAGGCGATTTCGGCCAGCAAGATACGGGCGCGCGCGCAATGTTCCTGATCCTCGCCCTGCCGCGCTCGCGCACGTTCTGGTTATCCAAATTCCTGTCTTACCGGGATTTCGAATGCGGGCACGAAGAGTCGCGTCACTTGCGGGCAATGGATGACGTGCGAACATGGCTCACGCAAGATTATCGAGGTTCGTCAGAAACGAATGCAGCTCCGTTTTGGCGGTTGGCGCCAAGCATCAATCCCGCGCTGCGAATCGTGACCGTGCGCCGCCCGGTCGGCGAAGTGGTCAAAAATTTGATGTCAATCGACATCAGCGGCATCGGCTCGTTTAGCGAGCAAGCGCTTGTGGCGCAGATCACCAAGCTCGACGCAAAGCTTAACCAGATTGAACGGCGGTTGCCGAATGTTCTCTCGGTCAAGTTTCACGAATTGAACAACGAACAAACGATCAGGGCGGTGTGGAGCCACTGTCTGCCGTATCCATTTGACCGCGAGAGATGGGAAGCGCTTCGCGATACCGATCTCCAATGCAACTTCCGCGCGCTTCTCCGCTCCGTGATTGCCTACAAAGTACCAATGGACAAAATGGCGGCGATGGCCGCGCATCATTGCCGCGCGAAGATGATCTCTCGCCCGGCTCGTTCGCATGGCGGCGTCACATTTCAGCAGGAGGAATTCGAGGATTGGGAGCGCGACGGGGTTGCGTTGTTCGAGGCGCATTGCACCGAAGTGGGAGAATCTCCCGACAACTGGAAAAACAAAAACATTCCGCTAATGCGCTCGCTCTGTCATGCCGGCGCGATGCAGATCACCACGGCGCGGAGCAATGGCCGGATGTTCGGCTACATCGCGGCGTTTATCGCGCCATCCGTCGATCAACGTGACGCGACCTATGGGTACCACGCAACGCGCTATGTTTCTCCGGACATGCCGGGTCTGGCGCTGAAGTTGGAAAGGGCGTCCGTAGCGGCTCTTAGACAAAAAGGCGCGAGTGAGGTAGTATTTCGCGAAGGTGTCCGTAGCGAAGGGCCGCGCACGGGAGTTTTATACAAGCGCATGGGTGCCGAAGATTTCGGGCATTTGTACCGTTTGAAGCTTGACGGAGTGTAATCATGGGCCTCGGAGCTGCGGTTACGGCGTTTGTTGCGAGCGTCCTGCCGGAATCGCTCGCCTTCGCTGCACCAGAAATCGCGGGCGGTTTGTTGGGCGCCGCAGGCGGGGCGGGCTTTGGCGCGATTACGGGCGGCGATCCGGGCCTAGGTGCGCTCACAGGAGGCATTACGGGTGGGCTCATCCCGGCCGGGGGTGCGATCGGCGGGAGTCTTGGTGGCAGCACGGGCGCGGCGATTGGCGATATTGCGGGTGGTGTGGCCGGTGGAGCACTTGGGTCAGGTGTCACGGGCGGGAACGTGGGAGTCGGGGCGCTCGAAGGTGGCCTTGGCGGCGGCGTGGCCGCGATCGGCGGGGTTGGGCAACCCCAGGCGGGAGGCAGCGGGTCAACGGCGGCGACGGCGCCCACAGCGGGCGGCTCAGGCGGCGGCTCTCTTTCCGACTTTGCATCCTCGTCTCTACTGAACGCGAACAGTCCCGACGCGCTCGGCACCGCGATCAGTGCAACGCCGCCTTCCGGGGCGGCGACTGGCGCGGGCGGGTGGAATGATCTTCTCTCCAAGCTCGGCGCGGCGCCTGCGGCAACAGGGACCACAGCGGCGGCCGGTGGCGCTGACCCGGCGTCTTCGGCGTTGCTGGGATCGCAAAGTCCAGATCAGCTTTTGGGCGCGCTAAGCGCAACTGGTCCTGCCGCCGCTTCGCCTGCTGCTGCGACGGCGACGCCTGGCAATTCGTTTGTTGATAAGCTTTCAGCCTTGGGCGCAGGTGATTCCGGCGGCGCCGGCACGCCGACAATCGCCAAGTCAGGCGGTAGCGGTGGCCTTTTGGATAGCGTGCTTGGTTTCCCGAAAGCGCATCCGATCCTGTCGCTACTCGGCGGGACGGCGGCGTCGCAGCTTCTCGGACCGCAACTGTCCAAGTTGACCGGCTCCGGCATGACCTCGCAAGAGAAGGCGTTGCTTGCGAACGAAGGACCGGCGATCAGCGCGGCAAACGCGCTCATCCCGTCGCTGCAAACCGGCGTGTTGCCGCCCGGCGCGGAGGCGTCGGTGCAATCCGCTCTCGACGCCGACATTGCGAGCATCCGCTCGCGCTACGCGACCATCGGGCAATCCGGGTCATCTGCGGAACAGCAAGACATCGAGAACGCCAAGCAGCTCGCGGCGGGGCGCAAGTTCCAACTCGCGCAACAGGCAACGACCACGGGACTCGACGCGCTCGGCCTCAATCAAACGGTCTATCAAACGCTGCTGCAAAACCAGCTTTCGCGGCAACAGAATTTGTCGAACGCCTTCTCCAACTTCTTCGGCTCCGTCGGCGAAGGTGCCGCGCTCTCCGGCGCGTTAAAGTCGGCGTGATATGGCAGACACGCAAACCTCAGATGACGATCTCAGGCTCTCGCCGCTAGGGATGCAACCGCCGGCCTCGCCGGCAGCACCCGCGCCGAGTGGCGGCGGGCGCGACACGAACGCGATTGTCGAACAGTTGCTCCGCAAATTCGCGAACCCTCCCGCGCCGCCGAACATCATTCCGTTTCAGCAGGCGAAAGATAAGATCGAAGCGCAACGCGCGGCGTTGCCCGTACCGCAAGCGCCACAGCTTCAGCCGACGCCGCAAAATGCTCCCGAGCCGCAAGTGACGGACGTGTTCCAGGCCATGGGCTCGCCGATGATGCTGATGGCGCTTCTCGGCGGCGCATTGACGAGCACGCCGATCACGAGCGCGATGAACAACGCCGCAGGGTTTCTCAATGGTGTCCGGAAGGGCGATGCGGCGGCGACGAAAAATCATTTCGACAAGTTCCAGGCGGATTTGGACGCCGCGAAGGCCGCCAATCAATCGGCGATCGAGCAGTATCGTCTCGCCTTCGAGCAATACAGCGGGCAGTCGGACCAGCTCAAGCAGCAACTCGACGGCATCGCCGATCGGGAAAACGACGAAGTGATCAAGCACAAGCTCGAAGAGGGACAATTCGACGAAGTGTGGAAGATCATCGAAGCGCGCGAGAAAAATCAGCAGGCGCTTCAAGTCCATCAGGACATGCTCAATCTGCGCGTTGATGGCGCGTGGGGATCGACAACCGACCTGACCATGAAAGACGGCTCGCACGTTCAGGGCCAGCGCAACAAGATCACGGGCGAGTATCGCGGCGAGGACGGGGAGGAGATTGACCGCAGCAACGTTAAGAGCGAGCAAAGGCTCGCGCTCCCGGCGCGCTCGGCGCCCGCGCTTGCGTTGCAAAAGTTCATCGAAAAAAATCCTGACGCAACCCCGGAAGCGGTCACGAAGTTCGCGGCGGATTACGCCGAGCAAGTGAAGGCGGCGAAGGATTGGGGAACGGGACCGCTAGGCAATCAAACGCGGTCCTTCAGCGTCGGGCTCTATCATCTTGAAACACTGCAAGAACTGGCGGACGCGTTGAAGAATGGTGACATCAACACGTTCAATGCCATCGCCAACAAATGGGGCGCGGAAACCGGACAGGCGGCACCGACCAATTTCAACACGGCGAGGCAGATCATCGGAGCGGAAGTCGTCAAAGCCATTGTTGGTGCGGGTGGTGGTGGCGTTCAAGAGCGTCTTGAGGCGGCAAATCACATCAGCACGTCGCTGTCGCCCGAGCAAATGGCAGGGGCGATCAAGACGACCGAGGATTTGATGGTGGGTCAGTTGAAGGGCCTCAAGTCACAATACGAGCGCACGACGAAAAACAGCGACTTCGAGGACACGTTTCTATCGCCGGAGGCGCGCGATCTTTTCCAGAACTCGACAGCGAAGGCGCCGCAGACGGGCGGCCCGAAAGAAGGTGATCGCTCTAAATCCAAAAGCGGGCGCGACATTATTTTTCGAAACGGCCAGTGGGAATACGCTGAATGAGCGCCGTCCCGAAAAGCGACTTGCCCGACGATCTTTCGCGCAATGTACCCGCGAATGATTTGCCGAGCGCGCCGACCGCTCGCGACCCGCAAATCGGCGGCGTGTCGCCGCGCGCCCAAGCATTGCGCGAAACCATTGTCGGCACGGGGAAGCCAACGAAGGCGGCGTTCGAGGATCAAGACGCAATCGAGAAGCGCTTGCGCGCCGCCGGCAAGACCGACGCGGAGATTGAGAACGACCCGGAATGGCAGGCATCGGCCAAGTCGCTCAGCCGCGCGGTGTCATCCAACGAAAGCAGCATGGCGATAGGGAACGTGGTTGCTCCGGCCGCCGTGTCTCTCGGTGCGAAAGCGGCCAAACCAGCCGGTAACATTCTCAGCCGGCTTATACCGGGCGCGACAGGACGCGCGAAGGCAGCGCTAGCGAAGATCGCGCCGAGCTTGGACAAAGACGCCATCGGCCAAGACGTGCTGAAAAATCTCCTGCCGAATTACGACGCGCTGCACGCGACTCGCGCCGCGCAGCTCGCAAAAGTGGCGAACACGATGGAAGAGGGCCCGGCGAAAACCGCTGCGTTCCGCGAGGTCTATCAAGACCCGCGTTTCGCCGCGCTGAAGAAGATCGAAGAAAATCCGCTCGGGAAAAAAGTGACCGACACGACCACCCAATATTCGAGCGTGCCGAAGGTCAACCCGCACAATTTTGTGAAGCAAGCGTTCAAGACGCCGAAGGACGTGCGCGACCTCAGGGAGCTTTACAACGGCGACCAAACCGCCGTCGAACAGGTTGCGTCGAAATACGTTGTCTCGGAATTGAAGCGCGTGATGGCGCCGGCCGAAGCGGCGGCAAAAACCGAGATGGACCCGCTTAAGGGAAAGTCCGGGCGGTTGGCGGCGGCGCTTCAGGAGTGGCGCCATTCTCCGGCGGCGGATTTTCTCAAGGAAGTGCCGGCCACGAAGCAGGTGACGGACGATTTCATTGACAGCGTGACGAAGGTTGCGCAGACGCAAAAGGCCGCGAAAATTACGGCGGTGTCAGGGTTGACCTTGGGACTATGGACCGAGGGCGAGCACGCGTGGTCATTCATCAAGGGCTTGCTAGGGGGTGTTGAATGAGGACTTTCGCGTATTTGGTGCTGATGAGCATCGCGTGTGTCGCGGGGTTTCTGGCGCTCGTCGATCTGAGCCACAATCTCGTCGGGCCAGCCATTCTCGGGCTTGTCGGGGCGTGGTGCTTGGGCTACCTGGCTTTGGAGATTTACAACGGCGGGGAGCGCAAGAGTGGTGCTTGAGGTTGTCGATACCGCAGCGAGCGAAAAAGCGAAGCTTCGCACCCTCATCGGCGAGCTGACCGAGCGCATGGTAAATGCTCTCGATGGCCCCGACGGCGAGGCGGCGGAAAAGGGCAAAGAGACTGCCACATTCGCCGATCTGCGCGGGGCGCTCTCGACGGTTTGCGATGTCTACCGGCTCCTCAACGGGACCGGCGATCTTGACGAGGGCGGCTCCGCCCTACCCGAACTCAACAAGAGGTTCCACCATGGCCAGCGTAATCAAGCTCGTTGAGGAAAGCGCCGTAGGCGGCAATGGCACGCTGCCCGCCATTGGCGGTGAATGGCCAGCCCCGAAGGAACCCCCTGTAGCGCCTCCTCCTGCGCCCTCCGAGCCATCCCCGCAAATCATCGCGGCGTTCCAGGCAATCAATGGGCGGCTCCAGGCGGTCGAATCGGCCGTCCAGGGGGTGCCGAAGGCCGTAGGGCTTATGCGCGTGCTCCTGGCCGCCCTTGGGGCTCGCGCGCTCGTCTCCATCGCGCTACTAGCCTGTTTCGGGCTGGCCGCCCAAGCGGCCCTCCATCCGTCATGGGAGGCTTTCGCTACCTTTGGCGCGTTTGCTGTGTTAGTCTACCTACCCGTTGCGGCGCTTGCCTACTTTCGGGGTAATTGAATGACGATCGGGCGCACTCTTCTCCTAACCAACGTCGGGATTGCCTCGCTGTCCGGGTCCAGCCAAGTGCTCGCCGCGAAGGATATGACCCGCAGTTTCCTCCTCATCGTCAATTCAGGAGCAAATACCGTCTATGTCAATCTGACGGGCGGAACGGCGGTAGCTAGCGACCCAGGATCGGCCCCGATCTTGACCAATGGTTCTTTGCTTCTTGACGTGTACGCGCCGGGTAATGCCATCAGCATCATCGGCACGGCCGGTCAACCTGTTGCCGCGTGGGTGGGCTGACATGGGCTCAATGACCTCCCCGACTTCACTCCCGGCCACGACGCCGTTTGACACGCTCGCCGGGCTCATTGCGATTGTCGCCGACAAGGACGGCGCAGCGAACACCATTCTTGCACTGAAGAAAGCGACCGACGAGCACCGCGTGGTCGAAAAGACCTCGATCAACGCCAAGATCGAAGCGGACAAGGTTGTTTACGAGGCGCAGCAGATAGCGGCGCGCAACGCGAAAGATCGCGAAGCGTTAAACGCTGAGCGTGCGGCATTTGAGGCAGAGAAGGCGGCGCACGAATCTTCGATCGCCACCCGCGAAACCGAGCACGCATCGAAGGTGGCCGCTTTTTCTCAGAGCACCACAACGTCGCAACGCGAAATCGCGGCGATGAAAAAACAGCTCGAAGAAAATCTCGCTTTAGCAAAAGCGGCGTCAGCCCAAGCAGCGGCCGATCGTCAGGCAACGGCGAAGGCGCGCGAGGATGCCGAGGCGGCGCTCAACAAGCTGAAGCCGCTTATGGCGGCGATGGGGATTGTGAACTGAGGCGTTAGCGTATGCCTGCCGCTTCAATCGCCATCATCTACAGCGTCGCACAGTCACGCCGCCGCGCGCTCATCGTCCCCGACAACGATGCGCAACTCAACGATCCGGCGTTTCAGCCGGTCCAAGGCGAGGGCATCGTGCTCGTGCCCATGGCCATGTTCACCGCCAAGGGCTTCGATCCCGATGCGTTTCTGGCAACGCATTTGGGCAAGTCGGCGCTCAGTCATCGTTGCGCGGTCGTTATCGGAGGCTTGGTGCAGCATTTCGTTTGCGCCGATCCCGCGATTGATAGCCTCGCCGGCACAACCTTGGTGCAGTCCGACCTAGCGAAAGAGCAAGACGCGTGGGATGGCACGCGCTTCACGCGCCGCTACGCGGTGGTGGCACCGCTTGGCACGACGGTCTCGCAGATCGCCATGCTCGCCATCGTCACCCCGGTCTCGCCGGTTATCGGCGGGACGCTGATCGAATCACAAAGCCTTAAGGCGGGCGATCCTGTCCTGGCTGTGTCGGTTGGGGGCATCGCCACGTGACCCTAATCATCAAGACATCTGGCACGAGCATGTCCACGCCGGGGGACTGGAACAATGCGAACAATTCGGTTGAGACCATCGCAGGCGGCGGCGGTGGTGCAACTGGAGATTTAGGAACCTCGGAGGGTGGCAACGGTGGCGGCGGCGGTGCCTACTCCAAGCAAACCAATATCACGCTCTCCGGCACTATTACCTACCAAGTTGGAGCGGGCGGTGCAGGTGGCACAGCAGGATCGACCAATAGCGGCGCGGCGGGAACCGATACGTTTTTCAACGGGGCGACACTCGGCGCGTCAAGCGTCGGCTCTAAAGCAGGCGGCGGCGGGGTGGCCGGAGGCACCAACCCCGGCATTGGCGGCGCTGCGGCGAGCGGCATCGGGGCGACTAAGAATTCAGGTGGCAACGGCGGCTCGCAAGCGGGCGGCAATCGCGCTTCGGCCGGTGGCGGCGGCGCGGGAGCGCCAAGCGGCACGGGGCGCGTCGGTGGCGGCTCGGCGGCCGGCGGTGGTGGCGGCGGCGGCGGCGGCGCCGGCGCGGGCAGTGCTACCAACGGCTCGGCGCCGAGTGCTGGGGCGGGCGGCAATGGTGGGTTGGCCAATGATGGAACGGCCGGCGGCACGGGTGGCGCTGCATCGGGTGCGGCTGGCAACCCAGGCTCTTCGACTTCCGGCAATAGCGGGTCCGGTGGCGGCGGCGGCGGTGATTCCGGCGTCGGCATTTCTGGGGCGACCGGCGGCGCCGGCGGTGCTGGCCAGGAATGGGATGCAACCGATGGATCAGGCGGCGGCGGTGGTGGTGGAGCTGGGGCGACAGTGACCGGCGCAGCCGGCGGCAACGGCGGCAATTATGGCGGCGGCGGGGGTGGTGCTGGCGGTGTGACGGCTCCGGCGGGCGGCAATGGAGCGCAAGGTGTAATCGCGATTATTTATACCCCCGCCGGAGGCGGTGCCGGGCTGTTCATGCAACCAACGATGACAGGTCTCGGGGCGGGTGGTAGCTTCTTCCCGACTCAGATTGGGTAGAGCATGGCAAAGCTATCGATCCTTGCGGGCGCAACCAGCCAATCGGTGAATGTCTTTATCCAAGACAGCAGCAGCACCGTGGGCGCCGGTCTAGGCGGGCTCGTCTTTAATTCGGGGAGCCTGATCGCCTATTACACATTCACGGGCGCCAACGCGACGGCAACGGCCATCACGCTCGCGACGCTCGCCGCCGTCAACTCGGCTTTTTCATCGGGCGGCTTCAAGGAAATCGACGCAACGCACATGAAAGGGCTTTACCGCCTTGACATTCCCAACGCGGCTCTCGCGTCCGCGAGCGGGCAATCGGTGACAATCATTCTTTCGGGCGCGGCGAATATGGCGCCGTGCGTTTTGGAAATCGAGTTGACGGCATGGAACAATCAGGACGGCGTGCATGGAGGGCTATCGTCTCTCCCGAACACTGCCGTCACAACCAACGCCTCGCTGCTGACGAGCGGCACTGGCACGGATCAACTCAGCGTAACCAGCGGCATCGCGCAGGCCAATGTTGAGCAGTGGGATAGCGTTGCGATCGCCGAGCCGGCGACGGATGGCATTCCTGATGTTAATGTCAAGAATTGGGCCAATGTGGCGCAGAGCGTCAGCGCAACCAATTTCCCGAAAACAGATGTCACGTCATGGCTCGGCACGACGGTCGCAACACCCGCAACAGGCGGCGTCCCAGATATTAACGTAAAAAATATTGGCGGCTCGGCCTCGGCGGGCGTGGCCGGCGCGGTAGCGCCGGATTGGAGCAACATTTTAAACAAGACCTCTGTGGTTGATCTAACGAACACGACAATCAAAAATCTCGATGGCAACACGGTTCAAACCGGCGACGCATTCGCGCGGCTCGGCGCCCCGGCCGGTGCGAGCGTGTCCGCAGACATCGCCGCGATCAAGACGGACCTCGATGCTGGGGTGACGGTGGCAACCATCGCCTCGACCGCAACGCAGTTGAAGAAAAACGTCGCCAGCCAAGGACCGCTTTATTTTCTGATGACGGACAACACGAACCACAACCCCGATGCGGGGCTCACGATCACGGCGACAATCTCGAAAGACGGCGGCGCGCTTGCCGCGCCCGGCGGGACGGTGACCGCAGTTTCAAACGGTCTCTATTACTTCAGCCCGTCGCAAGCTGACACCAATTGCAAATTTGCGACGCTGCGCTTTACCGCAGCAGCGGCCGATGATACGTGGCTCTTATTCCAGACAACGCCATGAGCACGAATGTCAGAACGATCGCGCCGAATCATCTTGGGCAATCGGTACACAAACCAAATCTCGGCACGCGGCAAAATGTGCAGGGCTGCGCGGCAACCTACGGCCTTGGCGCGCTTCAGTCTGTCGGCACCGGAGGATCTGCACCCGTGGTAACATCCATTCAGCTCATCAATCGGCACGGTGCGAACCCGCGCACGCCGCTAGGATTTATATGATCCAATGGATAGTAGCGACCACGACAAGCTGTTGCGTTTAGAGGACCGCGTATGGATTCTAGAACGCATTGCCTATGGTGCCGTGGTTTTTATGATCTATTGCGGGACGCTCTACCTGTTCCCCAAGATCGCGCACAGCGACTTGCCGGAACTGCGCATGACGATGGAACCATGATGACGACCTGCAAATGGTGCGTTCGGGTGTTCCTCGGAATCTTGATCGGGGTAGCCGGAGTGTTCACCTATTGCATGCTTTACGCGCCTTACTACGTGAAGCCGATCGAGGGCCGTCTTGTGACGGCGGCGCCGATTTATCCAGGGCAGAAAATCATTTTCGAGTACACGTATTGCATCCACATAAAAATTTCGGATGTTTACGCCGAGTTCACGGACGGATTTGTTCACGCGCTGACGCCGGTGCGCTACGTCGAACAAGACGGGTGCCCTATCACGCGACGGTTCTCGAAGGAAATTCCCGCCGAGTGGTCACCGGGGCAATACACGTACAAAGTCGCGCACCACATATCGGAAAATCCGATCCGCGATGCGCTGGTCGGGAGGGAGCTTGTGTTGGAGCCGCCGGTCTCTTTTGTGATCTCGCCCCGGCCATGAGCGAGTACGTGACAATCTCCCCGGAAATAATGGGGTGGATGTTTATCGCGCTATGCAATCTTGTCACCGCCATGCTCACGGTGCGCACGCATAATCTTGCGCTCCAAACCGAGAAAAATACCAATTCGATGAAGGACGCTCTTGTGAAGGCCACGGGCCAGGCGCAGCATGCCGCTGGCATGGAGGCGGGCCGCGCCGAAGGCGCCGTCAAAGCCGCCGCACTTGCCGAAGGCAAGGCCACTTCTCCGATTATCCAAATTGTTGAAGCCCCGCGTGACCCATGATCGCCAGCGTCGTTGACCTCATAAAGCTCCACGAATCTTGCCGCCTCGAAGCTTATCAAGACGGCGGCGGCGTTTGGACAATCGGATACGGCCATACCAAAGACGTGAAAGAGGGAGATATATGCACTCAGCAGCAGGCTGAAGATTGGCTTGGCGCCGACATTTATATTGCGGTCGGCGACGCCATGGACAGCTTCAGCGCGGCGGCCTGGAACTATTGCAACGATCCGCGCAAGGGCGCGATGATCGACATGGCCTATAATCTCGGCCGCAAGCGCTTTCAGCAGTTCATCTACATGATCGAGGCGGTCGAATTCGGAAACTGGCGCATCGCATCGCTCGAAATGCTGAACAGCGAGTGGGCGCGGCAAGTCGGCTTCCGCGCCCAGCAGGATTCGCAAATCATCGTCAGCGGCGAATGGCCTAATGCCGGGGCGGCGACAAGCTAAACCCGCTCCAGCCGATCAGACAGGAGATCAGGTCGAAGGCGATGATGATCGCCACGATGACCACGACCGCCCAAAGAAGCACATAGCGGTGCCTTTCGGTGGTGAATAGTCCTGAGAAAAATAGCCGAGCCTGCCGATTTTCATAGCCTCGGTTTCTACCTACGGGCAGTGGTTGACGCGGGACGCCAATATGGCATATGAATAGTCATGGACCTGCCAACCGTCATCCTCGTCCTGCGGTACCTTTTTACCGTGGGAGGGGGGCTGTTGATTGCGCACGGCTATATGACGCAAAGCGGGCTTGAGCAGGGTTTGGGTTTGATCCCTGCGATTGCGCCGGGCGTGTATGGTTACATCACCCATTTGCAAGGCAAAGCGGCCGTGATAACAGCCGCCGCGACCGGCAATCCCGTCCAGCCCACCGTCACATCGGCGATTACATCGCCGAAACCATAGGAGAGTATCGTTATGACTACAGTTTTCGGCGGTTGGCTGAACGGAGCCATCGCCTGGGTCGAGAAGGAAATTCCCATTCTCGCGCCCGCGATCGACGCCGACATTGCTGCGGCCAAGGCGCATTTTCAGCCCTTGGTGGATCAAGTGACGAAGGCGGCCGAAACCGACGCCGCGAATCTCGCCGCCACGGTTCAGACTGACGGTCTCAAGATCATCGCCAATGCTGCGGCGGCGTTCCAAGGCAGCGGCTCGGTGAACGATGCCGTGAAAGCGGCGATCGTCGGATTGCAAGCGGCCGGCAAGGATGTCAGCAACCTATCCCTGACGGCCGTGCATCATGCGGTCGAGGCGGCACAAGCGGCGCTGCCGCCGCTCCCCACCGCGCCGGTGCCCCAATGATCGGTCGCGCATTCGCAATGGGGCTTGGGCTCGCCATTGCGTCATGCACGGCGCTCGGTCTTGCGCCTGCCAATCTGATCGTCGATTGCGATGCGCAAGACAGCGTGTTGCTGGGCAATCTAACGGTAATGCCAAAACTGCTGACGGCAGAGCGCGCGTCGATCGACGCGTTGCGCGAGCAAAGCCACGGCTATTGTCACGGCACGCTCCCCGTCGATCAGACGGCAGGGTCGAAAGCCGTTGAAGCCGCGACAGCCGAGATCAGCGCAACCATCGCCATAGCCGCAGTGAGGAATTGACATGGCCGCAACCAATCTCACGTCACTCTCGCCGGTCGTCAGCACGATCTTGAGCGGCGCGCTCGCCGCCGCGACCACGGCCGAGCCGCTTATCGGACTTGTCGCTCCGCTCATCAATGACGGCGTGAGCGCGCTAATGCAATATGCCAGCGGCACAGTTGACCCCGCGACGGCGCAAGCCAATTTCGCGGCGGCATGCACGCGCTTCGATGCGGCGAGCGCGCAATGGAAAGCGGCGGAACTCGCCAACCCTGCAAAGGATGCGCCCAAATCATGATCCGAGGAATTCTCCCAGCACTCGCGGTGCTTGCAACGCCTGCCCTGGCCGATACCCTCTTCGTGACGCCGAAAGACCCCGCGCATCAACCGATTGCCAATCACTTCGTGGTCGATCCGGTCACGCATGTTATGCAAGTGCCCGATCTCTCTGCGGTGTTTTGCGCCAAGTTGCTGATCCAGCTCAGCGGCGATCAGCTCGTGGCGGATGTGCGCTGCCAGACCGCCGAAATCAATCCGCTCACGTGGCCGCAGGGGCAATGAACTGGACGAGGAGGCCATGCTTCATCTCCGCAAGCCAAGCCGATTCTATATTCGCCGAGAACGTGATTTAATATGGAAACAAATGGAGAGGGACGGCCTAAGCTCAGCAGAGATCGCTGAAAGATTGCACGTTAATATTGAGGCAATCTATAATAGGCGCGCACGGCAGAAAAGGAAGTCTGCGGCAAGAACAGTTCTCTTAACGCGCGTGCGGCGGCCAAGGGTAAGGCCCTAGAGCTCGCCTGATCTCTTCGAGCATCCGCCGATCGTTCTCATCCTGCGCCGGCTTGGCTTCGGCCCACCATCCCATAAAATCATGGCAGTATTCAAAGCCCTTATCCCAGACGACGCCATAGGTGTGCCAGCCCTCCTCAGTAATCGGAGCGCCATGCTGGTGCCGCGCGCACAGCGCATAGCCGTCAGAAAAGCTATAGGGCGTATTGGCGAGACCTGACGCCAGGGCGAGGACCAGCAGGATCATCGGCACGGCACCCATGAGCGCAGCGCATCGACGTGCGCGCAGGAGATCGGCGTCTGCGGCAGCGTGCTTTCGAGCGCGCGGCCGATCAGGACGACAGCCACCATGCCGATGATGGCGAGAGCGCTGATTTTGGCGAGTTCACGGGTCATCTTGGCGGCCTTTGCTTTTAGCTTCGCGAGGGAATCGCGGCGGTACTTAGCGCCCCACCGAGTATCCCCATTCCAGGAACGGTCCTAGGTTGCCACGTTAACAGGCAATGCGCCGGGCAAGAGAGCCGAGTTTAGCAGCAACAATAGATCGCGCTACCCCAGGGCCTGGCACTAGCCAAAAACGGAAGTTTTTCTGTCCCACGCCCAGCGCTCCGAGGCATTAGGTGCGTTCCGAAGCTTGCTACCTAATACCGATTTGATCTGCTCCGTCATCGGTCGGGCCTTTCTAGTTAGAGGGTGGGGGACGACGCTACCGGCCGATCTCCGGTCGCCGCGTCGTCCCCCTTGCGCCACCGTGGTCGGACGGGATTGTCACACCCGCACGGCATTGCAACTTGTGAATTCATCGGTCGGGCCTTTCCTGCTAGAGACACTCGCCGATAATTTCGCGCTCAAGAGCACCGTATTTCTCGTCACCACCCACCACTTCTCCGATGAGCGCGACGATCCACCAGCGCTCACCTTTCCACTTCGGCGGGATCAATGTCGCGTGAAGCGTGCCACGTTCGCAGAGCGCAAGAGGTCCGTGCTCTTTATGGACAGAGCCGGGCGCGACAGGATCGCAGCGGCCGCCGTTGGCCGCTTTGCCGTTCGCATCGGATCGCCAAAAGGCGATCTTCGCTCCGGCCTTCTGAAGTTCCGCGAGCCGCAACTGTTGGGACGCTGGCCATTTGAGAGCGAACCACTCGATTGTTGCTGACCAATAAGAGCCGTCGCCGTAGCCGGAGCCGGAGCCGGAGCCGGAGCCTCTGCGATTTGCTTGCGCAGTTCCATCGCGCCTGTCTCGAACAGCTTTCCGTGGATGACCGGATGCCATTCGTCGTCAGTGCGCTTGCGGCCATATTCCGGGCTATCGCTACGGCCGGTCCAATGACCGCGCTCGCAGCCGAGATAGCGACGCATCTGATCTTCGTTGCCTTGCAAGATCGCTTCGACTGTGCGCTTTGCCATCTCGCAGACATAGGCAACGAGATTGGGCGCGAGGTCATCTCTCATTCGATATTCAATATCGCCCTCGATTTGATAGAGGATGTCATCGACGGCCTTTTTGACAGCTTTCATTGCCTGATCGGAGATACCGACCGCGAGAGATGCTTGCAGCCGCTCTGCAATATCTTCGTGAAGCGCGTCCATCAGCCGTGCCTCTCAAGCCAGAGGTTGCGCGCCTTATCAGCACAGCGCTGGCAGCGATGTTCAATGAATGGCGCAATCGGGATACTCCAGCTCTCGGTTGCTGGCGCTTCCTCACAGCTATCGCACAGCACCGGCTCCGTGATATGGGCGCCATGCTTCTGCGCGCCGACTTTGCAGGTATCGAGAACGAGTTTGGCGAAGTCGGTCATCTTGGCGGCCTCAAAAAGTGTGTGTCTGGTGAGAAAATTATTCCTTGACACCCGGCGCTGTCAACAGTTATTTTATCACCAGCGATGAAAAAGATTGTCAGCGCCGCCAGCGAAAAGACCTATTGCGGATATATCCGGCCCGAACCCCGGAATCCGGCCGCGAAGCAACGCGCCGCGATTGAACTGCTTGATCTTGGCAAGTTCCCGATCTACGAGGAGACGGCAGCAAACCCGCCAGGATTTCCGCATCGCACTGCGATGGTCAATGCTCGGCGTAAAGGTTGTAACGATGTCGTTATCGTGTCCGAGATGCACCGCCTCGCGCCCGACGCCGAGAGTTTGCGTGCCGTGCTTAAGCAACTCCGCGCCAAGGACGCGAGCATTCTGGAGGCAACGACCGGCCGCTACTCTGGAACCAACGGCACAATGGAAGAGATGGTTCTCGACGCTGTGGCTTGGTATCGCTCCAAGGGGTTGACCTCTGAAGCGGCCGCGAAGCTCGGCAAGATCGGTGCCAACGCGTCGCCCATGTCGCGGCCTCTCGCTGGGCGCATGCCTGTACGCGAAGCGCAGATCATCTGGCGCAATCCTGCGCTGACGACTGAAGGCGCATTGAACACGATCAACGCTGACGAGCGCTTCGAGGAGAAATACTCTCAGTCAGCGGCGTACCGCCATTTGAAAACCCGGATGGTTGGTGCCGGCCGACCGCCGAAAACGAAGTCTACATAGGAGCCGCCGTGAAGTGTCCACATTGCGATGGGACGGGTGAGATAATGGAACCAGATGAGGCGCCCTATGATGAGCATATTTCGCGGCGTCGCGGTGGCCCTGGTTTTGACTACCCATGCAAGCGCGATGATATGATCGAGTGTGCGTTGAGCGAATGTCAGATGGCGAATTGTTGCCAAACAAACGAAGCTAGATAGGAGGGCTAGTGCGCGTAGCCGTCATCACCCGCAGAGAGGCCATCGCGCTTGTGGTTGAACATCACTACATGCACCGTAAGCCGCCCGTGTCGTTCGCCTTCGGATTGATCGATGACTTTGGCAAGACCAAGGGTTGCGTCGTGTTCGGTACGCCCGCAAGCCATCACATGCTAATCGGCGCATGCGCGACACCGGGTAACGTCATTGAGCTTAACCGGCTCTGGGTATCAGACGATATGCCGCGCAACACTGAGAGCTGGTTTGTATCGCGCGCCCTATCTCTGCTGCCGCCCAAGATCGTCTTAAGCTATGCCGACACGGCAGCGGGACACATGGGCTATATCTATCGCGCCACAAATTTCTTCTACGCCGGCTGGACCGACATGGAACGCAAGACGCCGCGCTTCGATTACATCGCTCCTGGCAAACACAGCCGCGATGCTTTCCGAAATGGCTTCACGGATCGAGTGAGACGCAGACCGAAGGTGAAATACTGGACCGTCACCGGCAACCGTCGCGAGCGCAAGGCGCTTGAGGCGAGTTGTCTATGGCCGAAGATGGATTGGAAGGCAAACCCGCCTCCGATCGAACACCGTCAATTCGTCGCACACTAAGGGAGCATCAAGCATGACCGAAGATCAGATCAAACACATGGTGAACCGATTCCTTGGGTATCGGTTGCCGGAAAACTTCCGACCGGATGGCGGCGTTACTTTTGAAAAGTTCGGCAACAAAGGCACGCCGCATCAGTACGAGCATCGGCCCTCGGGCACAAACCTGCTCGACGCGGATCAGGCAACCGCAATGGTGCGGCACATGATCGAAGGCATGCCTTCTGATGCAGTGCTTAGCGAAACTGACGAAGAAGAGTGCAGATAGAAATGGAGGCCATATCATGCCCGATGCTCTAGACCTTCCTGGCGGCCCAGCCTTCCCGATAAGCATCCCGGGCGTCGGCGACAATGGTTGCGGCGGAATGTCGTTGCGAGATTGGTTCGCGACGTACGCGATGCAAGCAATCTATGGCGGCGAAGGTGCCCGGATCGTTGCGGACAGAGATAGCCGATACGATGAAACCAATTGGGCGGAAGTTGTCGCGCTGAACGCTTACGAGATGGCTGACGCGATGCTCAAAGCCCGCACTAAATAGGGAGCCGCTGTGAGCGATACGCTGTACCCTCGCGCACATGAGCTAGTGAAGGAGATAAACGATAGGATTCTCTATGAAGGCCAAATGTGTGACCCAGCGGCGCTGATTGCTAAATTTACTCGTGAAGAATTAAAGCGGCTGCCCTTCTGGCGGCGCCTATTTATTTGTATTTGAGGAATCTGCTTTGGATTACTGGAACATGACCGCTGCCGAGGGCACGAAGCAAAAACGCGAGCAGCTTTATCGCGAGATTTCACAAATCAGCGACGAGCGCGTGCGCAGCAATCTAACACACACGTACTACAAGCTGTTCATGTTTCTCGAAGAGGATTTGGGCGTCGCATTGCGCGAGGCCAATAAAGCAGGCCGTGAGGCCGTAGGATAAGGGAGCGCCTGCGGCGATGGATAAGGAAGAGGCTCTCCAAACTCTATTGCGAGCTTCCTATGGGGACTACATGTTAATTGAGCGGGCGCTTAAACAGATCATCGGAGAAAATTCCGAACCCAATCTTGCCGACGTTGTGGCATATATCATGAGACATCGAGTCCGCCCGCATTGGGCGAAGGATTAAGGGCGCCGTCTTGGCCGAGTTGACAAACCCCACTCCCGAGACATGGACCGAAGAGAACAGCCTATGGCTCCGCGATCCAGAAGCGTGGTTGAAGTTAAAGCGGCGCAGGCGTCGGCGCAAAGCAAAGAAATCAATCATCGATTGGGAGATCATGAAGCGTCGCGCGCTCAAGAAGCGCGGATGGCTTGATCAATACGAAGTGACCGAAACAGGAAGTCGGTAGAGGAGCCGCCGTGCCGACGGGCAACTATCAGAGAATGAATGAGAGAGAGCGATGGTTGCGTGATTGCAAAATTTATGCGCGCCGAAAAATATTGAAAGAAGACGACAAAAATCTTGCGGTAGAATTTGCACTTCACCGCGCCTCGATTTGCCGGATTGTTCAGTCGATTGATTTTTGGATAGATACTCTATAAGGGAGCCGCCGTGAAGTGTCCACATTGCGATGGGACGGGTGAGATAATGGAACCAGATGAGGCGCCCTATGATGAGCATATTTCGCGGCGTCGCGGTGGCCCTGGTTTTGACTACCCATGCAAGCGCGATGATATGATCGAGTGTGCGTTGAGCGAATGTCAGATGGCGAATTGTTGCCAAACAAACGAAGCTAGATAGGAGCCGCAGCGTGAATGATGATACGGGTCAATTGCCCGGCAAGCCTGAAGGCGGAATTCCGCTAAATCAAATCGCGCGGCCCGGTGAGAATGTAATTAACTTTCCTGTTCCAAAACACGAAGTAGGCAATGGCGCGCTTGAAGCGATGCGCCGGTATTTCGTACCGATCGGGCCGCACCTGTCGATGGTGCTCATGCCAGATAAGGCGGATGATTTGCCGCGAGCCGATCATTTCCTTCTGTGGCTCTGGAACGAAGGTTTCAAGATTGTGCCGACAGAAAAAGACTTGCTCGTCAACCCAAGTGAGATTGCGCCGCATTTGAACGATGCAGAGTTCCGTGAGCGCTATTCGCCGCTCATCGAATCGTTTATCGATTGGCGCGCTCGTCTTAACGTTGTTCTGGAACTCGATCCAAACGGCAGTATGGAGGCCGCAATCTCTAAGGCTGAACAAATCGCTGGTTTCGATTAGAGGAATGATATGGCTCGCTGCCCGCATACGATGAAAGCGAAGAATCGAGACGGTTCGGTGCAGTGCTGTGACTGCGGTAAAATTCTATCGAAGCCGCCGAGTCCAATGCTTGAGATGGCCCGCGGTGTCTATTCCGAGCTTGGCCGGGGCTCGGCGCGTGACATTGAGTGCCTTGCGAAGGCGCTTGACGCGGCGTTCACTCACGGAACGGTCAAGGGCGTCACCGATACGGTCGCGCAAATCTCCGAAGAGCGGAAATCACACAAGGTCATGACGCCGGTAGAATATTCTGCGATGCCGCTAAAGGGCTGGCACGAAGTCTGTCGAGACGTTGACGGCCATGGTGGCGTCGGCGTGAGATTCTTAGGTCAATAAGGGAGCAGTTCATGAGCCGGTCAGGCTACATCGAAGACTACGCCGATGATAATCCTCTCGCGTTCGGTCGCTGGCGCGGCGTTGTAAGAAGCGCGACGCGCGGCAAGCGCGGTCAGGAATTTTTGCGTGAGATGCTCGCGGCTCTCGACAAGATCGAAAGCAAGACCCTCATCGCCCGCGAACTGCAAACCTATGATGGTGGTGTATGCGCTATCGGCGCATGGGGCGCAGCAAAGGGCATCAACATGATGGAGGTTGACCCCGAGGATTATTATTATGTGGCTGGCATGTGCCCGGTTGCGACGGCGCTCGTCCAAGAAATCATTTACATGAACGATGAGGGCGCGGTCGGGCACGAGACACCAGCAGCGAGATATGATCGAATGCGCGCCTGGGTTAAGGCTCAATTAGTCCAACCGACACCGAAGGAATAAGGGAGCGCAGCGTGAAAGCCGCGATTGAGGTCAATATGAAGCGCCAAACCGACGCGGAATTTCTTAAAGAACTACGCAAGAACGCATGGGCGAGGGAGCGTGGGTTTCGCGACTACGCTGATTACGTAAAAGCCTGTGAAAGACTGTATCTTCATCGTGCACAACCTCAGCAAGGCATTTGAGGAGCTGTCATGCACCCAATCCCAGCCAAGTGGTGGGCGATCGGCAAGAGCCTTCCGAAAGGTAGATTCAAAATCCGCCGCATCGTCTCAGGCCGTTTGCTCGCCCGTGCGGAGAAGCGTGAGGATGAACTGATTATGCGCGTCACGATCACAGTCGATCTGTAGGAGCTAGTCATGCTGCGCCAGAAATCGCCGCTCATTGATCAGTTTCGCAAGCTGTCCGCTGCTGGCAAAAATCCGAAGCTAACCGAGATGTTCAAGGCTATGCTGCGCAGGGATGCCGATACGATCGCCTCCAAGGATATGCCAGTCATGCGATCGACGACTTTTCATATCGCACGCGAACCGAAATAGGAGCGATCCGTGCAGTTCAGCCGCGAATTCATCGAAGGCTTCCGATCTGCCATTAGCGCGCTCGGCAACCAAGGCGATTATCTCCTCAAGGATTGGTCAGAGCCTTACAAATATCTCCGCTCGGTGCTCGAAGATATGCAGCCTAAGAAACCGAAAGACATCGCGGGCATGAAGATCGTCGTGAGCGAGACCGTCGCCAAAGACGTGATCGAGTTCCATCATGCGGATGGTCGCATCGAGCGTTTCAAACTTCCCACGTGAGGAGGCTTGGCGTGACCGGCAGCAAAGTCCGTATCATCGTCACAGAGCATCCCAAGGATGTCTGCGAATGCGGTGACTATCGCTATCAGCATGAGGACGGGACTGGTCCATGCAAGTTTAACGAGCATCGCGATCATGGCGGCGCGACTCATGGGTTTATAGGCTGTTATAAATTTCGCCTAACCGAGAAAGCTAAATAGGCCCGTTCTCTTGATGAAGGGCCGCACTTTCCTCGATCCGCGCAGTTAACCCCGCAAAACCCTCAAGCGACCAACCGGCGAGCATTTCAAAAAGCGTGTCATGGTCGCTCATGTGGTTATCTCCGGCGGTAAGGGGAGGGCGCGTAGCTCAACGAAGCATTTGCGAGCACGATTGAGATAGAAGCCGGGGTCGTCCTTATGTGATGGCCAATCCTTGTGTTGGTCGTATGAGTCCTCGGCGCAGTCAATCATGATCCCCAACCATTTCGCCGCCTTATCGGTCTGCGCAAGCTGAGTGGCAAGCTTGGCCTCGGCGGCTTCGAGCTTTTCTTTGTATTCCGAGCCGCGTTGTAAGCGGCGCACGCTCTCAGCTGAAATGTGCTCAAGCGCCGTTTGAAGCTCCTTCATCTGCGCCTCGATGAGCTGCTGCGAGGCTGCGATCGCGGTGCGAGCTTTTCTGAAAGTGGTAGAGCCGGGGAAACATTCCGCTGAGGCTTTCCATGTTAGCAACAACTCGGGGTGGTCGATGCGCCATATTGCTTCGGCCACGCGCTCGATCATCTCGTTGCTCGTCACGGCAGCAATCCTTTCAGCGCCCTCACCATCTCCAGGTACGCACAGGCGAGGGTGAGGTGGTGGGGGGTCTTCTCCCCCGCGTCGTACCGCTGCGCTGTGCGAAGGTGCAGCCCTAGAGCCCCTGCGGCGTCCTGCTGGGTCATTCCCATGCGCTCTCTCCAAGCGGCGAAAGGGCAAAGATCGGTGTCGGGTTCCATGATCCGAGAGGATCGGACATGGTGCCGTAATAGTCAAGCGTTTCTTACGCCATTAGAGCGCCACCAACAAGCATTGCAGCTATGCAGAAATAGCGCTTTACATAGTGAGTTGGCACGGTTCTTTCCCAGAATGGGCAGATTTCCCACAGGTACTCTGATACCGTATAGTGGGACTTCCTCTAACACCTTGTTTCCAAAGGATTAAATGGACAAGAAAAGATTGTGCTTGACACGACCGGGTGAGATATAGTTAACTATATCTCACCCGGTCGTGTCAAGCACAATCTTTTCTTGTCCATT
>Ga0210394_10001310_pt1 | contig 40975 bp, 72 predicted proteins | sample IncBWC12MmetaG_FD_160121 | JGI IMG/M metagenome (GOLD analysis project Ga0210394, IMG submission 160121) | Forest soil microbial communities from Barre Woods Harvard Forest LTER site, Petersham, Massachusetts, United States - Inc-BW-C-12-M | ecosystem: Environmental > Terrestrial > Soil >...
GAATGCCCGGTATTGAGGTATCGAGCGTTCCAGTTGTGGGAACACCAGCCGCGCCGGAGTCTGTGTCTCCAGCCGGGTTGCCCCCCAGCGTTTCGATGAGAGAGTTGATTGCGTCGTCTCCCGCGTCGAACGCCGTTCCTACGCTGGCCACAAAAGCATTTTGATCGTCGATGGCCTGCTGACTCATCGGCGTTTCGCTGTTGGGAAGCGAGCATGCTGCTGTGGATTGAACGAACATTTTATGCGTTGCCTCCGGCGAGTGCTAGTACGAACGGTCCATTTCGTTTGCCGGAACGGGCCTGTAGACTTGCAAGATGAGAACTGGAACCGCGCTGAGCAGAATCAGAAAGGATCTCGATAACTTCGCGCGCCTTATATTGTCGGGCGATCAGGACGAACGGGCGGTTGTTCACTCTATCTCTTTTGAAGGCAAGGTTGTTGCTTCGATCCTCATTGTCTCGGGTGATAAGCATGATCTGTTGTGCAAGTTTCTGGAGCGCAACGTACCAGGAATTGAGCTGAGTGAGCCAATACAGTAGAGGACCCCCAACGCCAGCCCGAAGGCCCACAAGCGAACGCCGGAGGTAAAAAAAGAGTCTCATCGTAAAAAGAAGAATTCTTGAACGGCGGAGCGCCCCATACCCATAAGGCCACTCCGCCGCCGTTGCCTCAACTGGTGAACGCGGAGACCAGTCGAGGGAGTGTTGCGCTTATTGTACGCTGCGATCGGTCAACCCGTCCATGAACACGGGCATCCACATTCCGGGGCCGTTCGCGTCCAAGGTGGGCGGAGTGCCGGGGAAATAGATCGTCAGATTGAACTGTTGCAGCGGAGCAATGTACTTCGACCAGTCCTTGTAGCGCCGGGCGTAACCCGGAGCCGGGAGGCCGTTGGTCCAGCTCTGCTGTCCACTCGCCACAGTCGCGCCCGAAAGTCCGACTCCCGGAGGGAACTGCCACAACTGGCCCTCGTGGAACGTCTTTTCGTCGATCTTGAATTCCATCCAGCAGCTATTGAGGATTGCCGAAATGTCGTCCAAGAACATGGGTGTGAAAGCCGCTGGGGTTCCGGCGGGCTGCGCGCCGAAATAGAAGCCGAGCTGCATGAGCAGCAGGCAGCGGGGCGGGGCGAACTGGTTCGAAGTCGTCATGTTGGTGAGCAACTTCGTTTTGGTGGTGTTGGCGACCAGCGGATTCTGCTGTCCGATCGGCACAGAGAAAACGCTGTAGGTCGATTGCAACTGAGTGCCGGCAGCTTGAATCACCGTGTCCCAGTACTGCCAGGGGCCGCGGTCGATCCAGTCCGCCATGATTGCGTTGGCGTTGCGCCCTTGCGCTTGCTGGGCGTTCATAATTTGGCCATTCGGGCCGTATGCGTAAGCCACAATTTCTCCTTGTAAGTCTCTTTTCAACTTTGCTCGCTCAACAGAGCCCGGCCCCTGCTGAGCCAATCCCCGCACCGGGCGGGTACTTCGCGTTAATACAGATCCGAGCTGCTACGGCCGCCGTAGAGGTTCGAATCGTAACCCGAAACCCCGGAAGCCACCGGGCCCGCCGCGGCAGGGAGAGCGGCGGTTCCGCCCCGCACCTGCTTTGCTCCCGCGGTTGCGCTCATGGCCGGGCCGGCCCCCCAACCTGGGGGAACCCGGATGTTTGCGTTGCGCATGGGGTCTACCAAGATCTGCGGAGTGACGAAACTCTGCATCTGGTAATCGCCCATTCCCAAGTTGGCCACGTACGAGCCGAACGGGGTGTAGTCGTTGATGACGCGGAGCAGAATCTGCACCAGAGTTCCGGCGATGATCCCGTTTGCCGCCGCTCTGTTCTTCATGACCTTTTCAGCCAGGAACCACAGAACCGCTCCGGTTGCCGCGTTGCCGGCGTAACCGACAACTCCCACGTTGTTCGTTCCGAGGACTGCCTGTGCTCCCAACTTCGAGCCCAGAGCACCCACGATCACAAACACCGCGTTGGTGAACATCGGCCCGATGCCGCCCATCTCGCCCGGATTGCGACGGCGATGGTGCATCCGCCTGCCGGGATTTCGACGGCCTACGCGTCGCCTTCGGTGAGTGTTGCGTTTCATGTGCATTGTGCCGGGATTCCTGCGAGCGCGTCGCCGATGGTGCACGCGGTTTCGTCTCACAGATCCCCGGTTGCGTTTACGTTTTGCCATATTGCCTCTCTTTCTGCCGGGGTTCCCGGCTGCTGGACCTAACACAAATCCGAGGATTTCTCCCGGATTCCTTGCACGGCGCCGGGCCTTGGCGTTGTTACGTCGCCTCCGGCCCGGATTGCCGATGATTCGTTGCCTTGTGATCGTCTGCGCCACGGATCACCTTACCGCGTTGCGGTCTGCGGCCTTTCGATTCGAACGATGGTGTAGACTCCGATCGAAGTCGCAACCGTGGCGCTGAAGCCCACCGTTACATTGTTCGTGGTCTTCGAAATCACCCACGCCGTGGGACCGCCCGAAATCTGCGGCTCGAATCTAACCGAAGGCCAGCTCTGGGTAAGCTCTTGCGCGGTGATTTCCAGGTTGTGAGTGATGGTGACCGAGGTTGAGAAACCGTCGCCGGTAAGCGGAGCGGCCACCTGGTTGTATTTCACCGAGCTGGTGACGTTGGTGGGCGGGGCGTTGTTCGACGCCGGGGGCGTGGTCTGGCCCGGCGTTGCGACAGGCCAGTCGTAAGCTACTGCGATTGCCATTTGCTGTTATCTCCTTCTAGCCGTTTTTCGTCGTGCCGGACGTTTTTTGACTGCGGATCTTTTGCGCCGGTAGAGCACTTCGTACCGGCCCTTGTTGCGAACGATCTTTACCGCTGTGGCGGGAATCCAGGGTGTTGACTTGTTCAGCCGCTTCATTTTCGGCGGGTTTGATTTGTCGGCCCAGCGGACGCGTGCCACCATCTTGCGTTGCTTCCGCTTGCTCGGCGGGTTTCGCCGTTTCACCGGAGCGCGCCGTTTCACAGCCTTTTTGCGTTTCTTAGCCATCGATCCCCTCTGACGGAATGGTGTAGCCGCCTCCTGCGAAACTCAGCAGCTTATTGCGAACGTCGTAGACCAGCGTTGGCCGGGGAACGGAGAACTTGTGAACGTACAATCCTTTTCCGCCGTCCTTCTCGATCAGGTGCAGTTTCTCGGTCCGGTAGCCGATCTCTGAGACTTCCCCCAGCACTTCGGTTTCGTGCGGGTGGGTGATCCCGAAGTCTTTGAGGTTCACCGATTGATCCCCGCCTACGATAAAGAGCTGCGTCCGCTTTTCGTTTTCGCAGAGGTACGTCCCCTTGCTGAACTTGATCCCCTTGGCCCTTCCCTGTGGCCGGTAGAGGCTGACGAAATCGAGCTTTCCGATTCCGGGTAGAACCCCGTGGTAGTGTCGCGGTGTGTCCACGGTGATTACTGTTTCTGGGTCCTTGCCGTGGAAGTCGCGATACGCTGCGCGCGCTGAGGCTTCCGGGTTGCGCTTGGCGGGGTTGCGCGAGAATGCTTTGCGATCACGTTTTGCCTGTTTCTTGAGGAGCGCGGCAACCCGGCGTTTCTCTTTTTGTATTTCTTTCTTGATGCGCGCCCGCGCCTGACGTTCTCGCTTTACCTCTTCGTTCAGTTCCTTCTTGCGCCGCTGCTCGGCATAGTAGGCGGGACCCCAAACCGGCGTGCGCCTGCGAGGATTGCTACGCTTCCGGTGCGGGTTTGCCTTCGCAAACTTCGAGCGCAACGCCTTGGGCGTTTTCTTGAGCAGCTCTTTCGCTAACTTCTTGCTCATTGAAGTTGCCCGAGCCTTGCCGTGGGCCACAGCTTCAGCAAGTCGGAATTGCGCCCCGCTCTTTACGGGGTTGCGTTTGGGTTTCACCGCTTGAAACTCCTGCGTACTGATCTCGCCCCGCTACTCACATCACCCAGAATGTTGGCCGCTCCCCAGACTCCCAGTCCCAACACGGCCCATTCCATCCAGCTCCACGTTGAAATGTCCGTGGACTGAAACAACCCGGTGTTGAGCAGCCCTTGCCCCAACCCATGGTCATGATCTCCGCATCCCCCGCACGTTCCGCCACAGCCACAGCCCAGCCCCGAGCTCCCCCACGCCGGATCGGGCAGAATGGGCGCCGGTTGCGGGGCGGAATCCGCCGGAGCTTCCCATGCGTAAGCGTTCGGCCCGAAGTATTCCCAGCCCCAATCTCCGACATGTTCGTAGTCTCCGAATCCCGGAGCTACAACCTGAGGCGGAATCTGGGCATGCTGCCACAGGATTTGAGGGGACTGCGGGTCTGTTGGAAGGTAGCTCATGCTGCTTTGCCTCCGCCGTTGGTTTCAGGAATCGGCCCATCCGTTTGCAGGGTCCCGGCCACTGCGTCTCGTACCAGCACTTCGTAGCCGGTCTTCTGGGAACCGGAGAGGCAGGAATAGATTCCCTGTGCTTTCAACGCTTCGATTCTGGCGTTGCAGTCTTTGAGCGTTCCTGTTTGGATCGTCTTCATAAGAAACCGCCTCGCTTCCCCCTTGGGACGAGCACGAGAACAGCTAAAAGTGCACTTCCACCTAAAATCCAAGGCATGTATCCGGCGAGTGAAGAGAGAATTGCATTTTCACACTGACCATCGGATGTGTTCCATACTTGACCATCCGGACACGGATTCGGGGAATCTCCGGAGGTTGTCGGGATTGCCTCGGGAGCCCCAGCGCCCGCCGTATCACATCCGAGCGTGTTGGGGTCCCAACCGGTGTTAGGCGGGCACACATTATGGCAGGGCCAGCAACGATTTCCGAAAATCTCTTGATCCACGATGTTTCCGGCCATCCAGCAATAAAGGGGGCAGTTTGGATCAGCATAGGTACCCGCGTTCGGGTCCACCGCTCCAAAACCGCGTGACAGATAAGCCATTAGCGTTTCCCCACCACAACACCAAAGAGCAAGAGTGCAACGCCGATAATCCCCAAGGTCAGGGTACTGATTGGCACCGCATTAGCACTTAAAGAACTTCCGCCACTTCCGCCGATGTTCAGGTTTTGAGCAAGATCCTGGAGCGAAAATGGATTTGAGGAATCTGGCGTAGTCGAAACCGGCAGTTGGTTCATCGCTGAGAGCAGCGTAGCCGTAGAGAGTTGGCTAACTGGAGTAACCTGACTCTGGTATGCGCTTACATCCACAGGCGACGGCGGAAGCGTGAACTGGGCAAGCCCGTACATTACCGCCTGACCCCCTGCAGCCCTGCGTGAACCTTTTGCGCGTGCTCCATCAGATCGCCTACGGCCTTGGTTGTTCCGGGCTTCACCACTTTGTAGCTTTCAAGCAGCTCCAAAAAGCTCTTGCATCCCGGAACGAAGCTCGAAGGCATTCCAGCCGGAGAGAACTGCAGATAGTCGCCCTTCTCGGTCTTAGTCGCTTCGATCATCCCCGCCGGGAGTTCCAAGATTGCTTTTGCGCCGTCGCGTTTGACGGTGCCGCCAGGTGCGAAGTCCGGAGCGCAGTCGATCACCACAGCGCCATCCAAAAACAGGATGTCGATAGGAAACTGCATTCCGTACGTGTGAACCGAGTCACACCAGGGAATGAGCAAACCCTCTCCGGGGTTGAGTGATGTTTTCCCCAGCAGGCCGTTGCGCTGCTTGTGCGCCGTGTTCGCTTCCTCGCAGGAGTTGCACAGCGGGGTCTGACGGGTCGCGTTGATGATTTGAACTTTCATCTGCCTGAGCCCAGCCCGAACGCAAATAGCAAAAGCAAGCCGCCACCGAGTATTAACGCCAATGGAGGAACTCCGATTCCCGATCCTGCTGTTGCTCCTGCTGCTGCGAGTTGCACAGCAAACGGGTTATAGTTCGAAGCTGCGGGAGCCATTTCCGCGCCCATCGGTGTGGAAAGCGGAAGACACGATGGGTCCGAGGTATCAGTGCACCCGGCTACAATCTGCCCCAAACCGGAGTCACGATGGACCGCCGCCGCCAGGTCGTCAAAGGTCAAAGCTTGGGGGTTCACGTACATTAGCTGTTCCTCAACATCTGCTGGAGTTTCGCCGGGGTAGTGTCGCTTGGAACCTGCATGGTGGTCCGGCGGGGCCCGAGCATCACCGGGACGGTTATCAGTTTGGTGTTCACACCTGAGAGACCCTGAGAGGCCATTGCAGCCAAGAACGTCGAGAGGGACATGAGCGGCAATCCGCCTTGACTGGGCTTGCCACCAGCCGCAGTTACCGCCGCCGCGTTTGCTGGAAGACCTTGCGGAAAGAAAACCGCGTTCACGTTTGGAATCGCGGGCTGGCCAATTGAGTTCCAGATTGTCGACCACTGGTAGGCGTCACCCTGCCCACCTTGCGCTTGAATGATCGAGTTCGCGTTGGCCGCGGTTTGCATTTGCTCGGCAACCGTGGGCGGAGAGTAGCTTCCCGGAGTTGGGGGCGGAACAACCGGCTGAGCCGTCGCCGCGGCTGCCGTGCCTTGAATGGTCTGCGCTTGGAACCACTGCCAGACAAGATACGCAGCTCCACCCAGGAACACGATGGTGAAGACTTCGCCGAATCCTGATTCTTTCGCCATAAGTTAAGGCCACACCGGAGCAAGCGGTACTTGAACCCAGGTTGATCCATTCCATCCCCACTCCATTGGGAATGTCGGCTGAGTTGAGGGTTTCGTGTTCAGGGTCGCAGCGGGAAGACCTTCACCCGCAACGAACATCGAATTGACGCAGGACGGAAACATATCCTGCTGGACGACATAGCCGGGTGGGCACGCTCCCAAGAACGCACCCCAACCATTCTGATAAGCCCAGAAGGCACCACCGAGACCGAGTATCCACCAAATCATTTCTTCACCATCACCATTGCTAACAACCCGCCACCGAGCCACGCCCACAGCGGAAGCGGGCCAATGTTGTTCGTCAAGAATGAAAGATCAAGCCCCGATGGTGGGGGCGTGGTTGGCGTAGTTGTGGAAGTGGATGAGCCGCCGCTTGAACTGCCTGAAGATGATCCACTGCCGGCCGGAGCCGGGGGAGCGGAAACCTCAAACGCGATCGAATGCGGTGTGCCGGTTCCCACCTGGTAGGTCTCTTGCCAGAATCCAACATCACCAGCGCCGAATGTGCCGGTTAGCTCTAGCGTCCCTTGTGAATTCGTTGTGCCGAAGTTCGACGTTGAGGGATTCGCGCCGTTCTGGCTTGCGCTTCCCGTTACCGGGCTGTTCGGACTTCCCGTGATGACCAGCGACCACTGATCGCCTACGGTGAGATTGCAATAAGGGAAACAGCTCTGCGATGATCCCTGGGTCTGATTCGAGAGATTTGTCAACAGCGCCGTGGTGGGCGCATCCGTCGAAGTTCCCGAAGCAATCACCAGGGGAAAGCACTGCGCACCCGGCGGGCAAACCATTCCGGGAACAAGCCCGATCAGAGGAACTTGACCTAGGCTCATCGCTTGCCCCCTATCAGAAACAGAAGAACCGCGCCGCCTGCAAGCCAGCCCCAAACCGGAATGGGTCCCAGATCGTTTGTTAGAAACGAGAGATCCATTCCGGTGGAAGCAGGTGCGGTGGTTGATGGGGAAGCCGGAGCGGTCGCCGGAACCTGAATCACAGTTGGAGCCGCAGTGGTCTGAACCGTGGCCGCGTTATTCTTGGCGATGGATGCCGGACTTGGAACCGTTGGGTATTGGTACGTCGATTCCCCAATAGGTGTTGTGCTGCCGGGAACCCCGGCTTGAATGTTGAGCGAAGGACCAACCGGGCTCCCCTGCACTGGAGCAGGAGCATACGTCGGCTGTTCCGCCGCGCCGGTCGTTAGCGAATAGCAGATGACAGTTCCGTCAGTCTGCCGTGATGGGGATGTTCCGCCCGGACAGCTCGGGACTTCGTTGTAGTATTGGCCTGAAGCAGCCGCCGCGGCTTCAGCTCCCCAGATGTTCGACGGATAGCTTTGAAACAGTTGAAGCGCCTGCGAGATAAACGGACCAATCGAGGAACTCAGATTCGAGCAGGCCGGATCTGCAGGACATCCGAACTCCGCCGCGTTGTTTGCGTCGATCTGGCAGTAGTCCTCTGCGATTGCTTGGGCCTGCTGCTGTGAAGCGGTCACCGGATCAGGACATGGAGCGCCGCCGCCTTGACCACAGCCAACAGCCGCCGCGGTTGCTGGTTCGTTTGAAAGCGACGATAGCCAATCGGACATCGCAGCCTGAAGGCCGCCGTAGGTACAGCCGCTCTGCCCCATCCCCCGTCTGCGTCTTCTCATGACTCCGGGAACAGGGATCACCCGGCCCAGCCCGCGCACGGCAGGAAGAACAGTCGGCGGAGATACAACGTCCAGATACATTTACAAAAGCTCCGATGCGACCAAGAGACCAGCGCCGATCAGAATCAGGTCAAGAACCGGCAGGCCGAATACAGTTGCGGGAACACCCACGCTTGAAAGAACTCCGGATACATCGCTCGAAACGCCGATGGGATCCGGAACCACGGTAGGATCATTCGCGATTGGATCGTGGTATCCAACAAACCAGTTCCAGCAGGTTGACCCAGATCCGTTCGCGCCGGGATACACATAGACTCCGTTGGCCCAGCCGCCGGGTGATGTCTTGTATGCGCAGCTCCCGTTTTCTCGATCAGAGATACACGCTTTCCCCGCGGAGCCGAGCGAAGGATTTGAACAGGCCTGCACCAGAGCGTTCCACGTCAGCGTGAAGTTATTGAGCGCCGCGGCCTGCAGCGATGCGTAATGAACGGGTGCGCTCAGATACGTCTGGAGGTTTTGCAAGAGCAGCGGCTCGGCTTGGTTCGCCAGGTTGGTTGCTTCGACGCAGGTGTTTCCACAACCCGAGAACACATTGGCCAATAGCACACCAATGCTCGCAACCGCCGCCGCGATCGGCCCGGCGATCGGGATCGCAGCAAGTGAAGCAATCAGAGTTCCGGTAAGCGCCGCCGCGGAAGCAGCTCCGGCCGCAATCGTCTGATTCGTGGGTGAGAGCTGGCCCACGCCGCGTCTTCGCTGTGGAGCAGGGAAAGAAACGTAGCTCATCGTTTGTTCCCCAGAACAGAGACCAGCAGAAAGATTCCCAGCGCACCGATGGCAAGCGGGACCACAGAGGAAAGAATGTTCGATGCGGTGTAGGCTCCGGTCTGTGCGAGCTGCTCTTGCTGCTGAGCTGTGATGTAAGACTTGGCCGTTGAAGTCACATCCGCAGTGAGGCCGTTTAAGAACGATGTCCAGTTGAACGAACTCGTTGAGGGCGCCGGCGATGATGCCGGAGCTATCGACGTGCTGGGCGATCCCATTAAGAACGGATCGTAGGAAGTCGACGAAGGAAGGGACGCTGCGATAGGCGAGACATCGGTATAAGGAAGCCCGGATTCCGGATCGATACTCGGATCTGCTTGGCCGAGTCCGTATCCAGCTCCCGGACGTTCCCAACCGTTGAGCGAATGCTTACGCGGCCGCGGAACTGAAACTGGTTTGCCGTTTTCATCCCAGCACTGCCACCTAAACGTGTGCGCCGCGGGAACCATCCAGCCGGGCCCACTTCCATGTGACGTATCGAGCGGGATCGGACCACCTGCCAACATCGCCATGCAAAACACGTGAGACCAGCGGCCCGGATCGTCCGGTGAAGCCGCAATAGTCACGATCACGAACGGAACACCCAGCGCCTTGAGCAGTGCGCAGGTCAACATCGTGAAATCGTCGCAGTCGCCGGCGGGATCTTGCATCCTTATTAAGACCGATGGCGCAATCAGCAGATCTTGCTCGTTCGGGCGCCCCAAGCGCATCATCGGAGCTTCATCAACACAGAAGCGCACCTGGTGTTTGACAAACCAGAACGCGGCCCACGCTTTCATTGCCGGATCTTCGGAATTGCCGCCGAAGTGTGAATGCGTCCAACCTGCCGCTTGCTGGATGACCGGATCGTCCGAGGATTCCCGGATGTAGCGACACATCAAATCGACGGTTTGCGACGTGGCGGTATCGGTGTCTTCAGCCGCCGGGTAGCGTTCGAGCTGTACGCGGTCCTCGTGGAGCAAAGGACAGTGTACGCGAGGTTCGGGCGTGCATAGGTTGTCGCTGTACTATATAGTATTGAATACCTATGGCAACCACCACAGTCGATACGCCGACGGGTCCGCGAGTCGTTAGAACCAACCCTGCATCGGCTCAAAATGGAAAATTAGGCGGTCGTCCGCGTAGCGATGGCAAGCCGCCGGGGAGTGTGCCCAAGCCGGCAACGGCGCCACTCGACGATGAACACTTTTGGGAGGAGTTGGACTCAACCCCCAAGGATGTTTGGAACCAGAGAATTTGTTATCTGTGGCGCACTGCCCCGATTCTCGATCTCTCCGGCGGGGGTAAGCCGATCACGGTTGACAAGATCGGCCATCCGTTCGACGCGGCCTACATTCTGAACACCCACGGCTCTGGTGGTTATCGCTTCGACATCTCCGAGATTCCTAAGGACGGATCGAAGCAGCGCCGCATTCGGCAGTCCTACCAGGTGCTCATCAATCAGCAGTATCCTCCCAAGATCGCCTACGGGACGTGGCTCGATGATCCGAGGAACGCGGAATGGGCATGGTGTCGCCCGGCACTTCTCGAAGAAGCTGGCAAGCTTGCAGCCGCTCAGCAACAGCAGCCGAACTCCCTGGGTGACCTGCTCGACATTCAGTTGAAGCTCAAAGAGCTGAACGGAGACAAGCCGGACAACAGCATGACTCAGGTTTTGGTTCAGCTTCTCTCGAATCAAGACCCAACCAAACAGTTGGAACTGACCAAGGCCATGATGGAAATGGCCGATTCAAAGCGTTCCTCCGGTGGGGAAACGGCGATGGCTCTTGTGGTCCAGATCCTCAGGGAGCAACTTCAATCCGTGCAGGAAGACTTGCGCGCGATGCGTTCGCAGGGCCCGCCCGATCCGTTCTCGGGAGTTAAGCCTGTGCTTGAACTTTTGAGTAATCTCGGAGTCAACATCGGCGGAGCTGCGCCGCGCTCAAATCCCGGAGACACCCTCGCCACAACGCTGGGCGACATCGCTACGAAGGTGATCGACAAAGGCGCGGACCTTGCCCCGCTCATCATTCAGGCGTACCAATTCGGGAAGCAGAAAGATTTGGAGATTGCGGTACACGGCAAAAAAGAGCCGCCGCAGGCAAACCCCGAGCGTCCGTGGGAATTCAAAGCAAACGCAACCCCCGCGGTCGCACCACCTCAGCAACCCGCACCCGCGGAAGTCGTCCAGTCCGTTCCTCAGCCTATGACACCACAAGGACTCTACCTTAAATACAAAGGTTTGATCGAAAGCATTTTCCCGTTCCTGCAGGATCACTTCAAAAGAACGAACGGCGATGAGTTCCGCGAATGGTTCATCGAATCGAAGGGAACCGACACCTGGTCTGCATTTAAAAAGGATGCAACGCCGGAGCTGCTTATCCAGCTCATCGGGATGACGCCGCAGAACATCAAGGACGTGTTCACACCGCCCGAAGCGGTTCAAGCGTTCTTCCATGACATGCTCGATGAGGAAGGCGCAGACGCGCGAGATTCGGTCGATGACAACATCGAGGAAGGGGACGGGACCAATGACTGAGCTTGCCATGACAGCCAAGTGTAGGACCTGTGGCCGGACCTTCGCCGGCCCGCAGTTAGCCATCGTCGGAAAAGGCGTGGACCCAGCAAACAACAGACTCATGCAGTTCATGGAGAAACTCTCGTCACATGTTGAGCTACATCGGGAGCCCATGGACGAAATCAACCTGGGAGTGCTGGAGTACAGAGGTTGGAGAATTCTATCGGAGTACGAGACCGAGAACAAAGACCTGCTCATGCAGTTCGATCTCTACCGGTGGGGACTCCATCAGAAAACGCTGGGCGGCCGCTACTCCGATGCGCAGATCGAACAATGGGTAGGGCAGGTGATTCCGCAACTGCTCACGCTTGCGGATATGCGCGACATCCCCACACTGACCAAGAACCTCTGTGGCATGCTCGCATCCATGAGGGACAAGCTTGAAGAACCCGGAAAGTACGTGTTCAACCCCATGGAGCCCTCTTTGAGCGGCGTCAAACAGTAAAACAGTACCCGCCCGCCTGTACTATTGCATCCGCACGCGGCTACGTGATACCCTTCCGCCATGCCACTCTCAGCAAAGGCCCAAGCGGAGCGCCGCGCACGTTTGAAAAGACTCGCAGAACCCAAAAAGATTCGCCGCGCCAGATGCGCCAACTGCGATAAACCATTCCCTAAGACCAAGCCCAACCGGAAGTTTTGCAAAAAGGAATGTAAGCGGGAGTACGAGCAAAACGGGGGAACTGCGTTTGGGCCGCTGAAGACGCGACTCGAAAAGCTAGTGCGTCAGATCACGGGCGTTCTGGAGTTGCGGCACACGTTTTTGGAGAAGCGGGTAACGAAGGTTGAAGCTGCTCTGATGCTATCAGCTCCCGTTCAATCTCCCAGTCAACCCAGCCCATCAGCACAAGCCAAGGATCAACCTTCGGGCCGCCGATGATTTCATCCTGCTCCTGTTGGCAGCGCTCAACGCTCACGGCGGTTAAGTACAGCCAGAGCGTACAATAGCAGGAACACCATCATGAGGGCTGAAATGAAATCCTTCACGGTGCGTATTTCTTGAGGATTCCTTTCGCTTGCTCAATTGCATCCGGCGGCCATTCTTTCGGGTTCGCCAGAATCTCTTGAGCTTGTCTCAACTCGCGCCGTTGCTCGTGGGTGAGATTCCACTCGGTTGATATGCCAGCCGCGTACCGGGCTGGAACAGTGAGCAGGAAAAGGCCTTCCGATTCCTGATTGCGTTTTTTTGCTGCGTGGACGACTTGGGCGAGTTGCGCATCGGTGAAATGCTTCTTCTCTCCAACTGCTGTACAAAGCTTCCGTACAAAAGCCTCATCCGCGTGGGGGAAGTAAGTTTGAATTGCGGCCAGGGTCAGGGGGAAGGTTTTCGGGGGTGGATGAGGCGGGGATTTTGGAAACTGCTTCTCTGTGGTTTCTTCCACTTGCGGAGAATTCTGAGAAACGGGTTTCTCAGGAAATGGAATGATCTTGGCTTCACAGAGCTTCGAGCAGCCGCGCTCCTGGCATTCCGGGTGAACCTGCATCCCGGCTTTGGCGGTCACGGATTTGGAGCGCCCGGCTGTGCGCGCTTTTTCACGAGCTGTGTGCGAGGAAACCCAGCCCTGATATCGACGTTCGTCGAGGTTGTAGGTTGCGGCCTTCCCTTCCCCTTTTGTCTGAAGACCTTTCTTTTTTAGGCCCATGATCGCGTGATCTTTCATCCGCGAACTCAGGCCGGTCCAGTCCTGCCAGGTCTTATCACTCACGGTGCAGCCGGGGCCGCGCCGGAAGATGATTGACAGGAAAAGGTATTCAGCGGAAGTGAGGGCGTCCGCGTTTTCCAGGATGTAGTTGGGGGTTTTGAAGTAGCCACCCGTCAAGCGCCTCTTGAACGTAGAGATTTGCTGCGGTTGAGGTTGCATGTTTTTAGGAAACCGGTTTCTCGGTAATTATGTATAAACCTTTTGGTTTCAAGCTTGAGATCGCCTGATTGCGCTGTTGGACACTTCGCCCGGTCCAATCCTGCCAGAGGTTATCGGGAATGGTGGAGCCTTGGCCGCGCCGATGGAGGATCAAAATAACCAGGAGTTCATCCCAACTCAGGAAGCGGGCATTCTCGATGATCGAAGTTGGGACCGCGAAGGAATCTTGGGGGTTTACAGGAGGTTTGTCTTTATGTATACTAGACACGTACAGTTTGACGGCTCGGCAAAAAGGTCGCGAAACCTGCCGGGCCGTTTCCTTTCTCAGGTTACGTTTTCGCGAACAGGTTCAATCCTACTCCCCTTCCCTGATTTTTTCAAGACCAGAGTTTTCCACAGCCGCCCGCCGGGAGGCTGCCAAAAAGAGCTTACAGAAGTTCTAATGATAAAATCGCCGTTTTAAGAAACCGGTTTCTCAGAATCAGGCGACCGGTCGCGTAAGGTTCTAAGGTTGAAATAGTACTTCCGCTCCATTCCCACACCCAGGACTATCAGGCAGAATCAATCCATGGAAGATACCCAACAACTCACCAAACTGGCAGCGGAAGACCTGGAAGCCGCCGAACTTCTGGAAGATTTCTTCCGGGACCGGAACTGGACAGCAGACAAGCAACAGCGGTTCAACCGCATGCGCGCCGAAGTTTTCGGCTTCCTGGAGGCTCCCCATGCTCGTTAAACCACTCACCGCTTTCATCGTCGGGGCCGTTACGGTGGCCAGCTCGATTTCTGCCGCGTTAGGCGCGCCAGGACGGGCCGGGTTTGTTTTCGGCGTGCTCACTACCTTATTCTCGGCTCTGTGGGCGCTGGGCTCGCCCAGCCGCCAGCAACGGGCCGGTAAATTCCTACTGAGGCTCTCGGGAGCTAAGGTTCCCGCGGCTAAGGTTCTACGGCCGGAAAAAATTGCAGTCCGGGCGGAAGACCCCCAGGTGTTCACGGATTGCGTTCTGGCGCTGCGGAGTTTGAAATGCGACAAGGATAAAGCACGTTGGGCCGCCGGCCAAGCGACCATGCGGCTACCAAATGCAGGGTTTGACCAGACTTTTAAGCTTGCGGTGCAGATCGCAACAGCGAGGGCGTAATGGACTCAACATCAATCTTCTGTGCATTTTTCGTTCTGAGCGCCGCTGGGCTTCTGTGGTTCTTCGACCACTTGGCTATCGTGCGGAAGCGGAACCGGGTTGAGGCGATCATTCTGCGGATTCTGGGCTGCTGAGCCTTGGATGAGTTTCCATTCCAGTTGGGCCGCGTGGTCTGCCAGGGAGCTGAGCTGCTTTTCGAGCTGCCGGATGGTTTTCTCGTATGCGGCTACCTCGGTACGGTACCGCTTTTCCCACTGGAGCTCTTTTAGGATTGCCGCGACAAGCGAACCGATGAAGCAACCAACGAACACCGATACGTAGTACATCATTTCTCAATTACCTCCCATTCGGTGAGCTGCTTTTTGAACTGTGAGCGGACGTAGGACTTGCAGTCTACCAGCTTGCTGAGCGGGAAGACTTCGGCAAACTCCTGCAGCGTTGTACCTACCATGGCCTTGAACACGGAGCGCCTGCCCTTCTCTGAGAGCCGGATTTCGATGGTGAAGGTGCCGGGGATCTCCCGCATGAGTAGGTCGCCTTCTTTTCGGACTAACCAGGTTTCGAAGGTTGCCCGTATTCGGTTGGGTCTGTCTGGCTGTTCGAAGATGTTCTGCTTCACTTTTCTGTTACCTCCGGCGTTCCCGGCTCTGTTTTGGGCGAGCTGGCGTCTTGGGTCCCCAAGGCGTCCCTTGCGATTGATTGCGGGTTCGGATAGCCTCAGCGACTTTCGCCACCATGAGCGTAGGCATATCCCGCCAAAACTCTGTGTCCTGCACGTACTCAGGATACAGCGCCTTACCCCAAAGTGGTTCTGAAAAGTCGCTGCGTTTGATGCCTACACGCGCGGCTGTTGGGGGTTTGTCACCTGTCCAGATGTCCCGCCACATTCCATCGGTTCCGCACCACTCCGGGCCGAGCTGGCCGGAGTACTTCCCGGTTCGCTCCGCTGAAATTCGCAGTCCGTCGATTGTGGCCTCTATCACCAGCCGGGCGCCGCGCCGCATTGCGTAGATTTGACGCGCGAAGGGATCGAGTCCGGAGCGTTCGCAGGCCGCAAGGAACAGTGCGTGTTCGTCGTCTGAGAGCTGGGCTGTGATGGTGCGCCGGAGTAGGGAGGAATCTGAGGGGGTCATCGTTTTGCATCCTGTGGGGCGTAGTGTTTATCGAGCATATCCAGCGCTTTGCGGAGAGCAATTCGGAGATCCTGCTTTCCCCAGAACGTGACGGCGCTCGAATCGTCGTCTCCGGCGTGGTGGATGAATGGCCCACGGATTTGAGCTATTCCCGGCTGTGCTCCTAGCAGTGCGGGGGGAGTTGCCACACTCACAGGGAGTTCCAAATAGAACCGGATGCCCGTGAACTTCCCGCCATCGCCATCGGCGGTTTTCGTCACGATTTCAATTCGGTCTGTGATTTCCTCAGCGTAGATGTTGACTCTCATGCAGCGATTCTACCCGCCAAACCGCCTCCCCTCCAATGGACCGGAAGGGCTACTTTCCCTTAGAAAGTTTCTTAGTACCGGCGTTTTTGGCCGCTGCTTGCCGCGCCTTGTCGAACAGCAGCGATGCGAAAACCTCATCAGGATGCCGATGCTGGATGCTCACAACCCGCGCCAGTCGAACGAACCGTTCTTCCAACGGCGTGAAGTCCGCGCAAGCAGCGCAAGGGTTTCGGCAGAGCGCGATTTCAGGCATGGGATTGTTTTGGGAATTATATACATGAGTACAGAGCCGTTTCCTTTTAGTTTCCGACCAACTCAGGCAGCGGTTGCCAGTGCGTAGGCGTGAAAGTTTGCATCCCATTACCCAGATCAGCGCTCCAGTATGGACCCATATCCACGGCGGGAGGGTAAGCTGCTGATTTCCCCTCGCCAATAGCCACGGCGTGTTTACCAGGGCCAAAATAATCAAATGCTCCAAGCAAAATGCGCCTCTTCAATGGGGCTGTGGCGATGTTACACCACGGTAACGGAAAGTGAGTTTCCTCCCTGCCGTCGCCATATCTTGCGGCGTGAAGCGGGTACTGGTCTGGCAGCGAAATAGTTGCCTCCACTATTGATCCGGGTTGCATTTGTTCAGCAGCGCGGCGTGGAAGCTCATAGACCAGCAGCCCGTAAAGCCCGCTGTGGTCCAACGGTTTCAGTGCGATCCTTGTTTCGGATAGAGGTCTCGGTTGAACTTCAAATTTTAGTTTCATCATGTGTGTTCTCCTTATATGGAGGCTCTGTACTCATGTATATAATTCCCATTGTTTTTGTTGCGACCGGAGCCGGGAGGATGAATCACCTGGAGGCCACCTCCCCCGAGACTGACACACCAGATGAGGCCAGACGGGCTCCGGTCACAGATGGAATGCTGCCACAGACCCAGCTCGTTTGCAAGGTCCAGGAGTTTGCCTTTTTTGCGTCCCGCGTCGGCTGGTACCAACGGGCCTTTTCGTTTTCCGGTCCCAGCCTGTAGTATTGCAATATGGCTGATTGGCGAAAACATCCGGGAAGCCCGCGATATCCGCAAGAGCAGGATGGAAACGAAGAAGGTCTGTCGCTGCTTCGTGCTCAATACGAAAACGCTAGGAACCCGCGCCTTGCTTGGTGCGATGTTAAACCGGCGGAGAACAACAAAGTACAGATCATCGGAGCGGATGTCACGATTACGCTTACAGGGGAACCCGAACGGATTGGAGCTATTGCAACTCTGATCTGCCGAGCCATCAAACTTGGTTGGCTGATGATGAACGAACTGGAGCCGGGGACCGCCAACGAACAGCCTCCCGGCTCACCATCTCCCGCCGGAGGCAACGGCGAAACAAAAAGCTGAACGTACTGAAACCTTCGGTCTATGGCGTTTGCAGGGGACGGGCGGTTAGAATTGCAGTGTGCCGGATCTGCTTCAGCCTTGGATGGAAGTCCGTAACATCGTTTTGACTAACAGGAAGCATCGGCGCAGAGAATTCGTTTTATCCTGTTCTCGGGATGCAGCCTTTGCCATCAATGTAATTGCCGTGAACGCCAGTGATCGGGATATCCGGCTGTTTCCAGAAATCTTCGTTTCATTTGAATCCCAACTCGCCCCACTCAAAGCCATCTATGAATCGCGGCCACAGCCTCCGATTGTGCTGCAACCCGGCGAAGTTCTCAAAGGCTGCATAGAACTCAGCCCAACGGCAGAATTGGGCCGAACGCGGCCACTGATCCAGATCATCTTCAGCGGCGTGAAAAACTACGGGACCGCCAACGAACAGCCTCCCGGCTCACCAGCTCCCGCCGGAGGTAACGGCGAAACAAAAAGCTGAACGTACTGAAACCTTCGGTCTATGGCGTTTGCAGGGGACGGGCGGTTAGAATTGCAGGCATGGACCCCAAGGTGTTGCGCGCGTTGGAACTTGCGCGAGCTTTCGTTTCGGGTGAGTTGGAAATCATGGAGCGGTCCTTTTTGCCCGAGCCGAACGAATGAGCGGTACGAGCTGGAGAATGGGAGGATGGCAGCGTGAACCCTTGCTTTAGCATTCAGATTTGCTTGTTCCCCCGTTTCAACGGAGGCTTTTATGTGACCGGACCCAGCGAACACATGTTGGCAGTCCGAATCGCAATTGGGTTCATGGATATTCGCTTCTGGTGGCAACCGGCTCACGGTGTAGATGCCGAGTTTATCGGGATGCTACGGGGCGACACGCCATCGCAGGGTGAGTATTTCACAATCCCTTCTGATGCAAAGCTCCACGTAAGCTACCGCACCGAAGGCACGCCGGGGACCCCCAACGCCAGCGACGGGGCAGAGCCGAGCGCGCCGGAGGCAACAAAAAAGGAAAGCTGAATGGAAGACCAAACACCACCAGTCTGGAAATCCTTTCTGCTCGACATGGGCGGAGCCATCACCCTGCTCCCGCTGTTCGCGATCTGGTGCAGCCACATTGCCGGGAAGCAGATTCAAGACTGGGACTCCGCAATATCGGACTGGTGCCACAGGCCGGAACAGCGCAAGGCTTGGATTCTGTTTTCGCGGCTGGGCGACGGCTGGCTTTATGCCGCGTACTTTTTCTGGATGCGGGAAACCGGGGAACCCGGAGCTAACCGGCTTGCCGCTGCGTTGTTGATCGCTTGGGGAATCGGATCAGCCCTGAAGATCATCGTACGGCGCATTCGCCCACAGGCGATAATTCCCATCGGAGCACCCTGGGCGACCCCGACACAATGGCTCTGGGCGTGGAGGTACTACAAACGAGCCGCCGTCTATCGCAGTTTCCCTAGCCAGCACGCCGCCGTTTCCATCGCTTTCGCCTATGCGCTGTGGCCCAATCCCTTCGCATGCGGGCTTGCGCTGGCGGTCTGCTGTTCGCGGGTGCTGGTGGGGGCTCACTACCTGGGGGATGTTCTAGCGGGGGTGCTGGTGGGAATTGTGGCGGGGAGGTTGGCCTAATGGCAGTCAACCTAGTCGAGTCCGAACGGGTCACCAATGCCATCAAGGAACTGTTTCCGAACCGCACCCTGAAATGTGTACTCTCCAGGGGGAGCCTTCCGAAAAACACCTTCAAGGCTGTTTTTGAAGATGACCCCAGGGGAGAGCTGGTAACGATTCTGCCAAGGCCCAGAAAAAAGCCGGGGACCGCGAACGCCAGACCGCCCCAAGCGGAGCCGGGTTCGCCGGAGGCAAACAAAAAGAGCTAAACTGTGGAGACATGAAGCAAACCTTGCTTTGTGTCGCCCTCCTGCTTTCCTGCTCAATCGCCCGCGCCCAGACCCCGGATGTAATCATCCCGCCGATTCTGGCCCAAGGAAACGGAACCTTCGGAGGGCCGAACGGCTACTATGACAACCGCGCCGTTGAGGCCGTAACCTGGACGGTGGCTTACCAGTCCGATGGCGGAATCTCGGGATTCACGCTCGCTTTTCAATCCGCCACAGGAACGAACCTTCCGGGAACCTTTGCGACCTTAACCCCAGTCGCCAGCTCCGCCAGTTTTGGAACTGCGCAGTACGGCGTTGCAACCTTCAATGTGCTCTCGGCCACTCCGGGATCAAGCGTTGCCGCTCCCTGGGTGCAGGTCAAAATCTCCGGGGGCTCGGGAGTCGGAGGAATACGGATTGAAGTCTACGGTTACCGAACCGGGCCCACGGGCGGAACAGGCGGGGGCGGAGGGGGCGGAGGCGGTTCGGGGTGTCCGAATCCTTGCCCGGTCGAGGGCGTCGACGCCGCGGGCGCCGCGCCCACAGTTGCCCCGGTTGGAGTTGCGGGGTTTGACGGGACCGATGTTCGAAGAGTGAAAACAGACTCATCTGGTGACGTGAACATTCAAGGCGGTGCGGCGGTCGGGGGTTCGTCAGTAAACCCCGTCACCACGGGGAGCTTGAGCGATGCCGGTACGGCCCTTGCCGATCATACCTTCCCGGACGAAGTAGCCATCACGCTTTCTGCGGGAACAGACGTGGTGATCGCTCCGGGGAATGTGGGCAAAATCACATACATCGGGAGTTTAAGCTTTTCCGATGACTCTTCGCAGGACGTGACCATCAGGCAGGGCAGCGGGACAACGTGCCTTACCTTGCCGTTGACGATCGCCGGGCCATACAAAAACGTCGTCGCTCTGGCGCTCGACTTCACGAACCAAGGGCCGCTCCATTCAACAGTTGCGGGGAATGACATCTGCCTGCACTTCGGGGGGTCTGTCACGAGCGGCGGGGTGGTGGTGTATGGGCAGCATTAGACTCCTGTTTGCGTTTCTCGCGTCGTTTATCAGTGGGCCGAAACTGCCGATTCCGCAAACCCAGCCGGAGTACGCCGGAGGGCAGTCAAGAACCGGAGTCTTTCAGGAACTCATTCTGACGCCGGCAAACGTCGCAACCAACGCTTTCCATAAACAGTTCACCCTGACCCTCGACGGACAGCAAATTTATGCTCAACCGCTTTTCGTCCAAGGAGTGACCATCGGGGCAGGGACCTATGACCTAGTGATTGTGGCCACGCTGAACGATTCGGTTTTTGCGTTTGATGCCAACGCAGTCTCTCAACTCTGGCAGGTGAGTTTGGGCTCTCCTTACGTCAACTATCCGGGACGGGGCGGGGCGGATGATGCTCTCTATTCACAAAACGTGGGGTGTGCGAGTACGCCGGTTGTCGATCGGGCTAACGGTGTACTGTTTGTCGTGTGCGCTTCCGCTCCATCCGGAACCTGGACGCTTTACGAGCTGAGCATCGCCACGGGAGGCACGATCGCATCGAAGACGATCACCGGGCAGTTTCCAGGGACGGGGATGAGTGGGGATACGGTGGTTTCTGGGAAGGTGCAGTTTCAGGCCGGCCAACACCTGCAGCGTACCGGCTTGACCATTGTCAACGGGGTGATTTACTTTGCGTTTGCGTCCTACGGAGACTCTTCCCCGTGGCATGGTTGGGTGTTCGGGTATAACGAGTCCGATCTTTCACAGGCTGCAGTTTTCTGCACCACACCCAATGGAAAATACGGCGGGATCTGGATGACGGGCAATGCCCTGCCGGTCGATTCGGGAGGGAATCTCTACGCGACCACGGGGAATGGGGACTATGACGGGTCCAGCAATTTTGCAAATTCCGTTATCAAGTTGAACTCGTCGCTGCAGGTGGTGGACTGGTTCACGCCGTCCAACTGGGCATCGCTTGAGAGTAACGATTTCGACGTGACGTCGGGCCGGGTAATTCTGCTGGGAGACGGGAACATCATCTCGGGTGGGAAAGACTACCGGGAGTTCCTGCTGAACACGAACTGCATGGGGCACCTGCAGGGGTCGAACAATTCCTGCACGAATCAAATCTGGACCCTTCCCGGCTCTGGACACGAAGGGATTTTCGGCGGGGTGTTCTTCAACTCGACGGCTTACTTACCAGTGAACTCGGGACCGATTTATCAGTATCCGTACTCCGCTGGGAGCTTCACCACTACGAATCCGGTTAAGACTTCGGCTAGCTTTGGGCATCCGGGAGCGAGGATGGCGGTAAGCGCAAACGGAACAGCGAATGCGATCCTCTGGGCTACCACCTGCGTAAACCCGTCGAATGCAACTCCACAGGCCGGGATTCTGCGGGCGTTCAATCCGGTGACGCTGGCGGAGATTTACAACTCGACCACGAGCGGAGCGGACACCCTGGGGACTCTTGCGAAACTGGGCTCCCCGCTGATTGTGTCGGGGCGGGTGTGGGTGCCAACGGGGGATGGGACGGTTGTAGTGTACGGGCTCAACTGAATGCTTCTTTTTTGTTACCTCCGGCGTGCGCTTGTGGGCCTTCGATCTGGCGTTCGCGGTCCTCTACTGAACTGGCAATTGGGGTTCTGGTTTTCTTCGATGGGCTCGCCGTCTTCGGCTTCGGGGATTCTTTTGGTCGGCTTCTTTGAATCTCTTGATAGCTGGAGGCAGGTATTCGTTCAAAAACTCCAGGACTTCCTCGTAATCTTCCGCAATGTAGCAGCGGTCAAACTGTTCTCCGGCGGCCATGCAGATTCCACGGACCAACGTAGAAGCGTTGTTCACGGCCTTTTGTTCATCATCCATCTTGCAATTCTAGCGGTCGTTCCCCAGAAACGAAATGGGCGGTTCGTACCAGAACTCGCCGGAGGCAAAGCATGAAAAAGAACTTGCTCATTATATGGTGTGTGGCCATGGCCACGCTCTGCATCATGTGGCCGTCTACCATCTCCTGGGCCTCAGGCATCACCCAGTCAGCCTACAACACCATCGAGAATGCGGGTAGCGCATTGACCCAGCGGACAACGCTCAACTTCACCGGCTCCGGCGTATCCTGCTCAGATTCCGCACCGCTCACAGTCTGCAATGTACCAGGCGGTGGGACGACAAATCAGTCCATACGCTCGATTGGTGGAGGGTTTGACGGCGGGGGATCGGCGTTGAGTTCCGGGGCGGTCACCTACTTCACGGTGCCTTTTGCCTGCACGATTGCCGCGTGGAACATCACGGTGGATACGGGGACGATTACTTTTGATGTCTGGAAGGTGGCGAGTGGAACGGCAATTCCCACGGTGGCCAACACGATCACCGCCGCTGCCTTACCGGCAATTTCGTCGGGGACGGCCGTACACTCAACCACTCTCACCGGCTGGACCACATCCGTTGGAGCGAATGACATTTTCGGGATCGACATCAACACGGTGTCGCTGGCGACGAAAGCGAGTCTGATTTTACAATGCAACGCTTCATAGGTTACCTCCGGCGTACATCCTTAGCCGTCTGTCTGGCGTTCGCGGTCCCCAGCTTTGGCGCGCTCCCCTCGACCACGGTTTGGGAAGTTCGGCCCACAGTCGGCAGCGACACAACCGCGTCAGGCTGCTTCGATTCCGCAAAAGCCGGCACAGACTACAGCCAGCAAAACGCCGCGCAATACAACGCTACCGATCTGGTGTTGGGCACCGGGGGAACCTCAGGGACATCTGTTTCCCATTCCTTTGTCGCCGCGGATGTCGGCAACTGCATTCACATCACAGCGGGAACGAACTTCACTCCCGGCTATTACGAAATCACCGCCGCCGCGGCGGGAGTTGCGACCTTTGACCGCTCCGCGGGTTCCGCCGCGGCCTCAGGTGGCACCTATTACGTGGGCGGAGCACTGGCTACAGTGGCAACGGCCAACACCAACTCGGTCGCGAGCAATACTGTTTGGATCAAGGCCACGGGAACGTACACCGTAACGAGCGCGATGACGGTAACGCTTGTCTCCGCGGGGTCGCTTCACATCCCTCTGAGCTTCACCGGCTACACCACCACGCGCGGAGACAATGGACAATTTTCCTGGACTACAGCTACCAACTCTGTTGACCTGGTCGACTTCACCGCGGCCAATAACGTCACGTTTCAAAACATCTTGTTTTCGAGCACCGCCGGGACTAAAGCCGCGGGCCTCAATGCGCTCTCCACGGGGAACAGTCTTAACATCAGCGTTATAAACTGCAAGTTCACCGGGTTCCTCAATGCCATCCTGGGGAACTTCACCGTGAACTGGGCCTTCGCTCCGCTCTACCTGGTCAACTCCCGCATCACAGCTTCAACCGGAGTGGGACTGGTCAACTCCGGGTCCACGTACATTATCGGTTCCATGATCGATAACAGCACTGGAGACGGCGCGGACTGGTCGGGAGGCGCTACGGCTAGTTCCTCATCTTGGACGGTCGAAAACTCGATCTTTTACAAAAACGGCGGGCAGGGGCTTTCCCTGCCGGGGATCGGTGGAGGGTCGCCGATCGCCATCGTGAACCATAGCGATTTCTCTACCAACACGGGCGTAGGGCTTTTGACCGGGCAAACCCTGATCCCCAGTATTCAGATTTCCAACTCGATCTTTGATGCGAACGGGACTTACGGAATTGCGTCGGGGGCGTTGAACACCAACCTGATGCCGTGGCAGCTCTACAACAATGCGTTTTACAACAACGGCACTGGCCAGGTGCAGAGCGTGAACGCCGGCATTGGTGCGATCACTCTAACCGCATCTCCCTATGTATCGCTGGGTGGTTTGAACTTCGCCCTGAACTCCACCTCCGGGGGAGGGGCAGCGCTGAAGGGAACCGGCTTCCCTGGAGTCATGACCAACGGCGGAGGAACCGGCTACGCAAACGTCGGCGCTCTCGATCCCATGGCCGGATCGGCGGGCGGTGGGGCTCACGGCTTTCCCATCGTGCAGTGAAACAGCGGCTCTTGCTGCTGATTCTGCTGTTCCTAACCATGGCTTGGTGCGGTCGGGATGGAGCACGGCTGTGATACACTTTCCGCATGCTCACTCCAACACTTCCGCCGAAACCTACAGGCGTTCCTTTTGCCGAGCCCTCAACCGTAGTTCTGGGTAACGGCTCATCCCTTCCGCCGCAAGACTGGAACAACTGCTCTACTCTTGCTGAGGCAACGTCGCTGCTCAAGCGCTACCAGCGGGCAGTTCTGAAAATCCCCGGAGCCGTCATCACCCAAGCGCTACAGATCGTCGAAATGAGCGCCGCTCTGGGCTACGTCCTGACGACGCCTTTTCAGGTGACCAACCCCGATAGCGTGGGAGTTCTGGTCATCACCGGCTTGATTACGGTGAATCCTCCCCCGCCCGCTCCTGGGGAACCGGCTCCTGCTTCCTTCAGCGGCCAGCTCTCGGACCTGGCAGGAAACGTCTACGAACGCATGTGGGTTCCCGATCAGGAACAGTTTGACCGCAACTACACCCAGTCGGGCGGAGCAAACAATGTGGACACCCCCGCGCCGGGAGTGCTCAAACTCATGTTCGGGGCCGCCTCCGGCTCGGTGATGGCGTACTGGGATCTGGCGTAATGGCCGATCTAATCGGGGATCTGGGAGACGCAGCCAAGGTGAAGGTCCTTGCGGATGCGCTGCTCGATCACCTGATTGCCGCCGCGGCTGCGATGTTGCGTGGGGCCGCGGCGGGGCTGGAATCAACCCTCCCTCCAAAACCGTGAAGTTCCTTCCCCTGCTGTTCTGTCTTTCCGCTTCCGCCCAATCCTTCATTGCCTGTGGCGGGTCCGCGCTCCCTTCCAGTTCCCCCAAGCCTACCGGCTGGTGCGCCTCCGTTTCATCGACGAAAGTATCGAAGCTTTGGAACATCGCCGGCATTGACTTTACGGTTGTGCGCACCGGGAGCCCGCGGTACGCCGTTCAAACTGTGGGATGGGACGCCGCTGCAACCCCGCTGCAGACCTATGGCAAGCTCGAAACGTATGGCCTCATGGGAATCGGGGGCGCAACCACGGGAGCAAACCAAGGCTATGTCGTTACCGGCGGAGTGATCGGCAGGTATCCGCTGAAGCTCGGCTGGATCGTCGGGGGCTGGATGATGGAGAAAACATCCATCGGGGGAACGCAAGCCCTCATTAAGATCGGCTGGGGGAAGTAGAATGAAATCTATGAAAACCCTCATCCTGTTTCTTCTGTTCACCGCCGCCGCCTTTGCCCAGTCCCACCAGGTGACCCTGGTATGGACAGACACCGCGAACCCTGCCGGAACCACCTACAACGCCTTCCGTCAAACCGGGGCCTGCCCCGCAACTGCTCCCACAACAATCACCGGGTTTACGCAGCTCAACGCCTCAGCCATCGCAGTTAAAGCGTACACGGACTCGACTGTCACCGGAGCGTTACATCAAGGTTCCACCAGGAACCAGAGGGGAAGTACAGAATGAACCTTTTGTACCACCTCGCGCGAGTTTTGCCGCCTTCAGGATTCGACTTTTCGCGCTCTTTTATTTGTTGCAGCAGGTCAACGCAGCGTAGTTTCCACCCATGAACAGTTTGCTCATTCCAGGGCTGTCCTTTCGCCTGCGTCCCGTGATGGTTTGTGTGGTTTTTCTCAAGACGCACCCTAACTTTCATGAGCTTCTCTTCCCTTCGCTGAATTCCGCTTCATAAGCAACCCATCCCGCAAACAGCCTCCAGCTTAGGCCACAGATACCAGATGGCCGAACCAATCGCAGACGCCGCGCCCGCCGCAAGCCACAGCACCGCGCGGATGCTGCAGCCCAGCTTGGCCCCAACCCAGCTCAACGCAATCTCCCAGGGCTCCATGGAGAACCACCATAACAGAAAGCAGAGGAGCGCCCAACTGAAGGGTACGAGGAAATCGAGCCACGGGTAACGAGCTTCAGATACTGGTGGGGGATTGTTTGCGATCTGCGTCGAGAGCATGCCGCACTCCTGAGCGTCCGGCCAACAGCAGCAGCCGTGATTTCCAGCCGCGAACTCTTCGCACGCTGTATTTGTTCATCAGCGCCCGGAGTGCCGGACCAAGCGGCTTACCTGGAACTGCGGAGCGCAAAGACGGTTTCACGTTGCCGGGCCGCGTTGCCGGGCAGGTGTGCTTTCCGGTTCCGAATACGCAACGCTCACAGGCCATGAGCTGTTCCTTGTGATGGAATGCGAAGCGGGGGCCTTTGATGAAGCTGCGGGCTAAGCTCATTCTTTGCCTCCGGCGGGAGCTTGCGGGATGTCAGGCTGGCGTTCGCGGTCCTCTACGCTCCTGCGCGTTCGGGTGACGATATCGACGCGTCGAAGCAGCATTCCATCGTGGCCCTCGACTTCCAAGTCTCCCTCACGTTCCAGAATCTGCTTGTAGATATCAATCCATTGCGACAGCCGCATCACACCACTCCAAAAAGATCGAGTCCCCGAAACATGTCCGCTCCAAACTCGGAAATCAGCCGCTTCACTTCCCGTTCCTGCCATGGCTCCGCATCGATATCAAGATATCGCATCAGATGAGCGTAGGGAGCCCACCAGCTCTCTGGAACCGGGGAACTTTCAAAGGCCAGGGGATCGGATTCATAAACTGCGGTCCCGTACATCCGGGCGAGTCGTTTCGCGAGCTGTTCCTGAGTTCTGCAGCTCACGCCGTTCAAAATCCGGGGGGCGGGCCAACGCAGCAACTCTGTCATTTGGTAGAACGCCTGCTTTGCTCTGAGTCTCCGTTCGCTCAAGAACTGCAGATGCATCAGGCCGCCGTCTTCGGGTTTGAGCGGCGTATACACTCCTCCGATTGCTCCCATGGGCTCCCGGTGATGGTGATCGTAGCCGTTTCGCGTTTCCCAGTGCATCGAGGGATCGTCTTTGAAGCCAACGCTTACCCGCTGGATTCTTCCGAAGGTTCCGCTTGTCAGGTAGCGGTCTGTGGTGCGGGGCAGGGCAAGCCAGGGCAGTTGCAGGATGACGCCATCGGGAAGGTCGCGGATGTAGCCGCGAATCGGATCGTCCGTGTTCGAGTCATAACATTCAGGTGGGCAACGAAACGGCGCTGGCAGCAGATTTCCTGTCAGCACTTCATCCGCATCGATCAGGGCTATGTGCGTTGCCTGATGCAGCCGGGCCGCGCAAAGCAAGCTCCAGCGGTGTGACATCTCCGTCCATTCCCGGCCGGTATCGTGGCGGATCGCTACCCGCTCTGGGTACTCCCGCTGGATTTCGTCCACAATGGCCGAGCTGCGATCCGTGCAGGCGTGTTCGAAAATCATGAGCTGATCGCACCACATGAGCGCGGCTCTGGCGGAGAGACCAAGTACCCAGTCCTCGTTTCTGACTGGCATCAACCCGATGAGCTTCATGAAAGCCGATCCTCCACCTTGACCGAGATTCCCAGAAACCAACCGCATAACGCAGTCCACTGCTCAGCAGGCCAAACAACAATCCTGAATATCAGCACCCGCGTTGTGAGCTTCATTTGGCCAACTCCAGAACTACGTTGATGGGATTTTCTTGCGGGGGATGAACAAGCCGGTATCCTCCAGCCTCAGCCGCTTCTTTCAGCTCTGACCAGCGGTTTTCGTGTTCGATGCAAACGCAGCGGGGCTTAAACCCAAGCTCCACCATTCGCCTGAACAGATCGACGCTAGTTCCTTCCGTGTCGATCGATACGAAGTCGAAATCCCCCCAGTCTGCCCGAACCTCATACACTGAGGCGGTGCGCGTGGTCATCGTCCCGTAAAAGCCGTAACCCTTCCACTTTTCCAGGTGTTCGATGTTGGCAGCATCCGCGCTCAATGCATCGTCGGTACAGCGGATCTTAATGAAGCTGGAAAACACTCCAACCGCAAGCCCCACCACTTCAACCCGTGGGTTGTTCCCATATTCCTCCACCAGTCCTCGAAGCGGGCCGGGTGACGGCTCAAACAGCACCGCGCTCCAGCCCAGCTCGATCAGTGCGCGCGAGTTCGAAAACGTCTTGGCGTTCCATGCTCCGATGTCGAGCAGCCGGCCCGTGGGCCATCCGCTTGGATTACCTACGGTGGTCACGCCCAGCGTCTTCAGGATGTACTGTTGCTCTCCGTGTTGGGAGTAGTCTGTCACTCTTTTTCTTTGCCTCCGGCGTTCTCGCTACCTTCGGGCGGTCTGGCGTTGGCGGTCCTCTGCGCTTCCCGGTTGTCTGCGAGCTGTTGCGCAAGGGCTTTGCGCTGAATGATGAATTTCAGAAGGTCTTGCTTATCAGCGAGAGAAAGACCCTGAATCACTCCCATCAAATGTATGTTCATCATCTCGTTATCCGACAGAGCGATACCAGCAGCCGGATTCTTCCGCTTTTTCATGTCGTCCCGTACCTCACTCCCGCCCACTTCGTTCTGAACCGCTCATAGTAACGCCGGTAGTCCTTGTGCCACCAGTCCTCCCAGTTGTTCAGATTGGGATTCGAGTAGTGCGTAGCGTTGGCTGCTGGGACAACAACCGGAATTCCTCGCTGCTGAGCCTGTAAGCACAGGTCTTCGACATGCAAATGCATCCCATCGAAGTTCACGGAATCAAAACGCAGTTCTGAGTCTCTGCGGAAGAACACAGCCGCGGAATCGAGGGTGCTCACAGGTCCGGGGTTCTTATCTGCCCAGACTTCGCCCCAGCGCTGTGTTTCTTTTGTTGCTCCGGGGTTTCTGCCCGGTGAATCTTCTTTCAGGTCTGGGTTCATGCCCACCACTCCGCAGACGTTGCCCTCCCCTGCGCACTGGGCCATGGCATCGAGGGCGCCGGGGCCGAAGAACACATCCGCATGGCAGAGGCCTAAGACTGGCCGAGAGAGCGAAAGCCAGGAATTAGCGATCATCGAAAGCGGAAGCTGCTGGTAATTGATAACCAGAATGGTTTCCGCCGCTCCACAGTGCGACAGATCAAATCGCCGCATGTTCTGTTCGTCTGAGCCCACCACTACTAGGGTTAGATCGCGAGAGGTCATGGCTTGATCTCCACGATGTATTTGCTGGGGACTTGTAAGCCACTGGGGGATGTTCCGCCGGGAATGCTTCTGATCTCTTTGCTGGGAACCACAGCAAGGCGCAACGTCTGATCTTGACGGCGTGGGTCCACCGGAAGCTTGTCGAACATCAGCGTTGCCAGGCTCTTCGCTTTATCGAGGTCGGGCGCATCGATATCCGTTAGCCCCGAAAAGCCATGAGGCGCAACATCGTTTGAACCAACCCAGAATTTCACCCCAGCACCCCCGCCGCGATGTCCCGCAACTTCAGATGGGGCAGCGGGCCTACCCGGCGATCGACGCAAACCTTTTTGCTGTAGTCTCTAGCTTCGAGACAGAAAGCAACATCTTCACCCTCGGGCAGATCCGTACCCAGATCATTATCACCGTGGGGCCAGAAAGCCTCAGCCCCCATTTCCACCAGCAGCGAGTAGCGCATGAGCACCAGCGGGAACCCGGTGTAGAGAACGGGCACAAGGTCGTCAGGTCCTTCCATAAGGTCTTTCGCGAAAGCAATCTTGTTGCCAGCAAGTCCACAGGAAATCGCCGGAGCGGTGTCATAGCTGTCCGTTCCCGTCACGGTCCAGCCCGCTACCATGTCGATTTCCGGGTGCTCGTCCAGGTCCGCGATGAGCTGTAACACATGCTGAGGCTCCACAAGCTGGTCATCATCCAGCCACAGCACGTAAGAGGGAACGGGGTCCATCCGCAACACGTTCCGCGCCATCCCTATCCGCATGTGGTACACGTTGGTCTGCCCGTAGGCGAACACAATGCCGATGTCGTATTGCTGGCCCAGTTCAATCAGCGCGGTCCATCGAGCAACCCAGGGAAGCGAAAACGTCTGCCCGGCAACGCAGAAAGCCAGTCGCCGCTTGCTTGAGACCACGGGAATTTGAACATCCGTGAACTTCGCCGCCTTCCGGGCTTCAAACAGCTTTCGGCCATCCGCGTAGGCTTGCGGTCTGTTCTGCCACTGATAGGCTGCGTCCATCGGGATCGAGGGATCGTTTACCGGGTGCAGGTGGGGGAAAACAGGTTCCTCCAGCCGGATGAGTGAACAGCGGCCCTCTGCTGCGTCGAGCAGGCAATGCGCCGCGAGGTCGTTATCCGCGTACATCGACTTGTAGCCGGGGTAATAGAGGTAGCCCAGTCTTTCCACGCGGGAGCGGGAGACCACGGGCATTTCCATGATGGTTTTCGATGCTGCTGCTCTGCGCTCTGCGGTTCCGCCGTTGTTTACCCAGATGGCGAATTCCTTGCCCAATGGCGCGAGGTCCACGATGCGGTTGCTAAGTTCCGCGTCCCAGCCTTGCGCCGGCCAAATGTCATCTGCGATGACTATGAGCACGTGTCCGGTGGCGTGGTACGCCGCTTCGTTCACGGACCCAACGTAGCCCGAGCTGCTCGGCATGCACACGCTTTGCCGGATCTTTCGCCCTGCCAGACCAAAAACGGTATCCTCCGGTTTCATCCATTTGGGATCGTAAACGAGAATGTACTCGATCACCTCCGGGTGCTCAGCAGCGGCAATCCACGCTTCATAGATCTCCCGCCACTTGTGCGGTCTGATGGAGGGGTGTATCAGGGAGAATGTCACCCTGAAATTCTATCAGCCCCCGCAACGCCCGCAATAGTCCCTTGGTACTGGTAGAATGGCTTCCATGAAACTTCCTGCGAGCTGGAAAACCTTTGTGGTTGGGATCGCGTCGATGCTGCTGGCAGTCATTCAAGGGTTTCACGAGCCGAGCATCGCCGCCGCGATCCACGATCCGGCGTTTCAGATGGCCGTCCTGCTGGGATTTCTCGGGTTTCTGGCCAAGGATTTCAATGTAACCGGCGGGGATGTTGGGCAACCCTCAACCGCGAAAGCATTGGAGGCCGCAAGCCAAGCCCCCAGCACAGCCAACCCGCCTAAGCCTTAGAGCCGTGGCCATTGATGATCCGGTCCACCAGCTTGTCTAGCTTGGTTTCCATGCGGCTGTTGGTTGCCCCGATGGTCGCAAATTGAATCTTGTCTTCTGCGGTGTGTACGCGGATTTCCGCCTGATTTTCCGCGTGCTTGGAATTCAGCTCTTCCTTGATTTCGTTCTGGTGTCTCACCAGCTCTGCTTTGGCCGCGCTCTGCTCTTCGCGGATATCGGAAAGGGCAGTTTTGATGCGGGACCCCACGTACCCAGCCGCTATAACTCCAATTGCGATGACCATGTGGAAAAACTTATCCGCCTGGTCTAAGAGGGACGGGTCACCTGCCTGCATCAAGACCCTAGAGTATCACGACTGGTTTTCGCGCTCACGCTGGTGCTGGTCTGCGGCTTCTTCGACTTTGCCGGAATCCTTCGATGCTGCAATGAGTTCCTGCATTCGTCCGTTGATGGCCTTGCCAAGAGCTTGGGTGTGGTCGATGCTGCGCGCGCTGTTCATTGCCGCGATCCCCGAGAACATCGCTGAAACTAGACCGGGGATCACCACCACAACCGCAATGATAACCGCCGCCCCATCGCTCATGCGGTTCAGTGTAACACTCATCGATGCGGGTAGAGATAGCCGCCCTGTGGAAGCAATCCGGCAAGAACGTAAATCAGCCAGATGGCCACGAACACAATGAGTACCACGCGAACAATGCGCCCGATGGGATCGGGTAACGGAATCTGCTGCAAGACCCAGAACAGCAAGCCCACGATTATCAGCGTGATAAGAATCTCGATCAGGAAACCTGGAAACATGAGAAGGACCCCCAATGAAGTGGAGGCAGATGGCGGGGAAGTTGTTTCGGGCCGTGCATCTGGCGGATGGCGCGGCCCAGTTTGTTTTACCTATAGAGATTTCTGCTAAACCGGCTTTGCCGTCTCCTTTAGCGGCTGATTCCAGTGTAGTTGGATCCTCCCGGCGTTTCTGGCGATGGGAGCAGCTTGACAACAGCGCCGGAATCAGCGATGCTGCAGACTTATGAGCTATCCGGGCGGAAAGAACGGGGCGGGGGTCTATCAGAAGATCATAAACTTGATGCCTCCCCATGAGCGGTACTTTGAGCCGTTTCTCGGGGGCGGGGCCGTCCTGCGGCTGAAGCGGCCGGCACGGGAAAACATCGCCTGCGACCTGGATGCATCGCAGGTTTCGGCGGTGTCGGCCGAACTCGCCAGATCCGGCGTGGCTGCCGGCAGCATCGTTACCGGCGATGGTGGACGCCGGCGAAGTTCGCCAGATTCGACGATGGAGGCCTTCAGCGCCGGAAAAGGCGATAGGCGATCGCCAAACGTCAAAAACAGCGATGGGATCCGCTATCGCCTTTTTCGGGGTTGCGCGATCGCGCTTCTCGAGAACGTATCGGCATTCACGGCGAGGGATTTGGTGTACTGCGATCCGCCCTATCTGATGGAAACCCGGAAGGGCCGGAAGCTATACGAGTACGAACTGTCCGACGTCGACCACCGCCGCTTATTGCGATGCATCCGGAAGTTGCCCTGCATGGTGATGATATCGGGCTACTGGTCATCGCTCTATGCGCGGATGCTCGAGGGTTGGAATTCGATCAGCTTCGAAGCGATGACACGCGGCGGCCACACGGCTACAGAATGGCTGTGGTTCAACTTTGCTCCCCCGCTGGAGCTACACGACTATCGATACCTGGGGGAGAACTTCCGGGAGCGGGAGCGGATCAAGCGCAAAAGACTCCGCTGGGCCGCAAGATTGGAGCGGATGCCGGTCCTCGAGAAGCAATCGCTACTTTGGGCGATGTCAGCTGAGAACACCGGAAACAGCGATGGGGCCCGGGTTGCTGCATCCGCAGACGGCAGAATGAAACCCTAGCCGCTATCTCTGGACCAGGAACAACCCGCCCACCACCACGCCCGCCGCTCCGAACACCGTAACCCAGTCCGGAATCCCCGGAATGAGCGTGGAGCCGGAAAGATCCGGCATGGAGATTCCCAAGCTTGAGAGATCAAACCCGGAGCCGATCGAGGACAGATCCAAACCGGTGGGGGTTGAAAGATCAATTCCCGCTGGTGGGGAATACGAGTTCACGAAGCTGATAAGGTTCTGCGTCTGAGCGCTGGGGGGAAGTCCGGCTGCAACTGTTCCTTGCCCATCGGAGTAAGCCTGCAGCGCTGTATTCCAGTTGCCGTACTGGGCGTAGAGCTTGGCGAGCAATCCAACTCCGCCGGGGATGTCCTGGTTGGGGTCGTAGGGATCGGTTACGCCTTGCGCCGCGCCGGTCGATGCGATCATCTGAAACAAACCCGCCGCCGATGAGTTGGGATTTTGCGCGGTGGGGACGAAAGCCGATTCGTGGGCCGCAACAGCTAAAGCAATCTGCGGGGGGACGCCTTGGGCGTTTGCTTCGTCAACAATCTGCTGCTGGATTTGCTGGGTGGTTGTCCCCAGCCCGCGGGCTTCGAAGTACGGGACTGGAAGCGCAAGGATCATTCGTCGTCCTCATCGTCTTCCTCCTCAATGTCGTCATCATCGTCTTCGTCCTCATCGAACTTGTCCGCGTCTTCCGGATCGTCGTCGTCGATATCATCGTCCTCGTCGTCTTCATCCAGGACAAACTCCAGCGGATCTACAGAGGTTACAACCAACAGCGCCGCGCACTGGTCACACTCAACCGCTTCCCCGATTTCTAAATCCTCTTCCGGCTCAACTGGTGCGTTGCAGTTGGGGCAGTTCATGATTAGCTGGGCGTTCATGTGGTCACCTGCAAACTGTGATCCTCGGAATTCCAGAAAGCCTCACGAACTGTGCGCGGGGCGATGATGCAACCTTCTGAGGCGTAGCCGGGAGCCGCCGGCGGAATTCGTTCCCCGTGCATGCGAAAGCTGAATGGATCGCGGCCCAGAGCTTTGACGGATTGCAGCGTTTCCACATCTGCGGGCGCCAGCACAATGGTGTAGTCTCCGGTTTTGGGATCGTCCACCAGCCCGGTTGCTTTCCAGTTGCCCGGCGGGATCGGTCCTCGGTCCACCAGGTTGCAGCAATCCGGGTTGTTCTGGTAATCCCCGAACGCGCCGGAGTACAAACCAGCATCGAAGATTTCCCCGTCCGTGGCTATCAGGCGATGCACCGAGATTTGATAGACCCAGCTCATGCGTTCTGGGAGTTGGGATACGTGAACCCTTCGAGAATTCCCAGCACAACATCGGTAGCCGCTGGTGTTGGGATTCCGCCGTTGGCTACGTTATTCGGGTTGTTCGAAACCTGAATCTGCAGGACGTCGAGCGGTGAGAACTCCAGCCGTTGCCGGAGCTGCTGGGTGATCGAAACCATGTTCCCTGGAAGCGAGCAGAACTGGCCCACGGGAAAATCGAGGTTGCTCAAATACTCCACGTTGCGCGGGCCGGTCGAATAGACCGCGACCAGTGAGAAGTTGAGCAGTCCTTGGCCGGGCGAATACAGAGCTGAATTCGTGGCCATCAGAATCCCGGTCAGCGTGAAGCGGTAGCCTTCCGGTACCTGGAAGCTCATAACGATCTGGTTGATGTTTTGCGTTGCCGGAGCTGTGAATCCCCCGAGCGGGATAATCCCACTCGGAAATGCAAACTTCGCATTGGGCCCTTCGTAGAGCCACTGGTACGGATACTTGCCTTCAGAGCGTTTGGTACCCGCAAGAGGCCGCGCGGCCTCAGCAAGCGATGCGCCGGGTTTGATGATCGAGGTTACCTGTGCGCTCATGATTTCTCCGCTTCGAGGGTGATGATGCGCGCGCTACTCGTGCAGTTCGTATTGTCACCCTCCCAGTTGATCGCTCCGCACCGAGCGCAACGTTTTTCCGGTCCATAGGGAAATCTGCCGAGCTGCTGCCCGGTCGGTTCCCAGTGATGGTCCGTTCCTGCAAACGGCGCGGGCGGTTGCCACAAGGGTGCGCCGGAGGCAATGAAAGAGCTTAACGAACTGGGCAATCCGTCACCTCCGCAACCAAGAGTATCATTTGAAACGTAGTTCCCACCGTTCCCCAAGCCTCAAGAGAAAACAGCGCATCCCCCACCACCGGGTGAGGACAAGGAAGCAATGTGTAGCTGGGGAACCTGCCGAACTGCGCGCCCTTGGTCACCAGAAAATCGGAAACCAGCGGTTCCTGAAAGAAATCATGCTCCAGATCGATGTCGCGGAGCTGGATGGTGAAACCCGGTTTGAGCAGGAATCCCCAGATGATCGAGCCCGGAACCAAGCGGAAGTTGAACTCGATTTTTCCGCCGGAAGGCACAACCTGGTGGTTTACGTCCGGGATGAGCGCATAGCGCGGGGCGTGACAGGTGGAATCTTCAATGGGAGCCATGAGCGGCTCAACCAATGCGTTCCAGTCTCCGTAGTAGTCCACCCAGGAGGAGTCTAATGCTAAGCTGCTACGCGCCATGCTTTGCCTCCGGCGATGGCTTTACAGCCGCGTGGCTGGCGTTGGCGGTCCTCAGTTCTTCCACGTGACCGCATTTGGTGTTCTGGCAGCGCCGCGCGGTTGCCTCGGAGCCCGGAGCTATCGAGGGCATCGTTTGCTGGTTGCACTTGGGGCACGTCTTCATCGCTGGAAAACCTTCATTCCCCCAAACCTTTTTGCTTTGCCTCCGGCGCACGTTCTTGCGCCGCGCCAGTTTCGTTGGCGGTCTCGTATATCGGCTCCAGCAGTTTAGCGACTTGCCGCCAGATCGATACAAAGTCAATCTGGGGTCGATTGGCTAGTTTTGCTTGCGTCCGGCCAGTTGTAAGGTTTTCTTCGACGGAGAGTTTTGCAGCATCTACGCTGGTAAACACCCCGGAGAATTGCTGGATCGCCACTGCTTCACATGGCATATCATCCATCTTGTCAATGACGCAGACGATCTCCTGCCCGATCATCCCGACCCAGGTGTCCTTGATCTGATGCCATTCCAGCGGCTCATTGTTATCTACGACGCTCATCTTTGGAAAACCTTCATTCCCCCAAACCGGAAATACAAGTCTACAGGAACCGCGCCCGCCAAGCTCACATCGTTGCGGTACACGTCGAAGTACATGGAGTGACGGCGTGGCAGGTAAATCTCTGGAGTCATGAGCCCCGGAGTGAAAAGAACTTGGTCATCATCGGTCCCTGCGCCTTCCGGTGTTGGGAGTCCTTGCCCAAACAAATCGTTTGCGTTGATGGGAACGTTGGAGTAGGGCTTCCGCGCTTCATCGCGGAGCTGCACGGTTACGTTTTGAAACTTGAACTGCGCAGCGGTGGGAACTGATCCACCCACTACCCCCACGGTGAACGCATCGCAGACTCCCCAGCGATAAATGAAATCCGCGTCATTCAGAATCGTGAGCTGGTTATCGCGGAGCGATCCTACAACGGGAACTTTTGGAACGATCACCTGGTAAACAGCCGGCAGAACAGCCATGCGCTCCGGATAGGTCGGATTCCAGAGCGTTCCATCCTTAAAGAGCTTCGAACCTCGAAACAGCATCGAAGCGTTTGAGATCGGCTGTCCGGTGGTGTTCCCGATGTCCACCGTGATTACCCCGCCGGGCGGGTAAACCATTTCTTCGTAAATCACGGCGCCGCGCGAAGGGTACGAGTTTTGCCCTGGATTCACCGGCGTAATCCAATCGGTTCTGAGCGCGTTCGACTGGTAGGCCCTGCGAGGGTCGGTGAAGTTCCAGCCGTTCAGCCCGATGTTTCTCGATTTGACCAGCCGCAGAGCGAAGGGCGCGTCCGTGTCCAGATTCAGGGGAACTTGAATGAGCCCGCCCACGGGTAAGGTGGGGATGGACAACAGATAGTCTTGGTGGCGTTCGATCACTCAGCAGTCCTTAAACAGCTTGCAGCCGATCATCGTTCCCTGAACCTGCACCTGTGCAGCGGCTCCGCCGATTGCAGGGATTTTGAAATCGAACGTGATGACCCCGCCGGGTTCACAGAGCACCTCGCAGCCGAAGGGAAACCCGAATGCGTTGATTGAGTCAAACCCCGATTGACCGATTGCGCCCCACGCGAGGACAAGGTTTGAATCCGGCGAAGTCGTCAGATAGTTCCCGTTGGTGTCCCGCACCGCGACAAGAAGCGGGGTTCCGGTTAAACCAGCAACTCCCGAACCGCCCGCATTGATCGCCTCAGCGGTTCCACACTGCGGAAAAAGCATCCCGCGCCAAACCCACGGTACATCATCGTCGAGCTTCCAAGGGAAGTTCGGCTGAATCTGCCCGTTTGCTGTGACGTTGAAGGAAAACGGGATCACAAACGACTCTGCCCGGTAGCCGGACGGCGGAGCGTAAGCGAATTCCGGCTTGTACAGGATCGAGGGTTCGTAGCAGATGTTGGGCTTTACGCGGATGCTCATGCTGCTTTTCTCGCTCTGAAGGTTCTCACCCTCCGCCGTGACATGAAAGGCCGATACGCTTCCGTGGCTTTCTCGTATGCCGCGACCGCTTCTACTAGATCGACGTTAACCGCATCGAGGATCGGGCGAAGGTCTTCAACCTCGCGAATGTAATAGTTTTCAAGCAGCCCGGCGATTCCCTTGGTGAGAATTTCAACCTTAGTCCCCGCCGCGTCGCGAGCAGCCTGCAACTTCAAACGCTTGGGATCGTCACGCTTCATGGAACCAGCTTCCTCCGCTTCACCGCGTCAAACTCAATCACCACGTTGATGGACCCAGAATCGACCTGCAGCGAATCCGCGAGGTCGATAATCAGCAAAGTCCCCGCCGCAAGCTTCAATGTGGGAAACACTGGTATCCAGTATCCCAGGTTCAGCGGGATCTGATCCCCGCCGGTCAATGAATAGCCGTTGGGGAGCCGAAGTTGAACAAGAGGAATTCCCGTTGCGCCGCCGGACCAGGTGACGATTGCCCGGAATCTTCGCAGAATAACGTCTTCCTGCCCTGGAACTCCCACCTGGTTTGAATAGTTCTGGCCTCCGCCGGGGATCACGTACGCAGTTCCGGCCGGAATTCCACTCTGGAAGTTAAACGATTCGTCTTCGTAGCCCTTGGGGGTATCGGTTTCGCACTGGTTTCCCAAGCGGAACTCGGGGGCGTAAATGTTGCCGTTCGGCCAACAGGAGAAACGCGGCCTGAGCTTCAGGACTTGCACCGGGTCCTGAATTGTCTTGATCCCCGGAAGTCCGGGGCCGGTCACCGGATAACCAATGAGGCAGGAGGGAGGGCCCTGCGACTGCGCTTGAGCCGGATAGCCCAAAATGCAGGTCTTTCCGTCCACGTCCCCGCCCTGTCCTATTCCTGTGTCGCGCAACAGATACCGGAGATAGCCCCACAGGTACACATCGACGTTTCCGGGGTTGGGTCCGGACATCTCGATCGCCACTTTTCCGCCGGCCTCAATTGCCACTTCTTCATCGAGGGCGAAGAGGTTTCCGCCGGTCCCTTGCGGAAACGCTGTGGAATTTCCCGCGATGGGGTTGGGGGAGGGGGTCTGATTCCAGTAGCGCCCGTTGGGCCAACGCAATCTCACCTGAACCGGGTCTGTCTGGAACATCAGACCTTTGCACAGAAACAGCGTGTTCGAATTATTGGCTACGGTGTCCTGTGTGGGCCATCCTTCGGTGAAAGTTCCCGAGACCAGCGCGAGAGCAATATAGCCGTTACTCTTCCCCGCGGTCTGAGCAGTGGTTGTCACCGTGAACGAAGTCAAGGTCCAGCCCGCGCCGGGCCCGGAGTTTGAAATCAGATACCATTGGGCGTTTCCGGCAGTTCCCGCAATTCCCACTCCCCCGATGAGCCCGTTACCTAGACTGATGAGTTGCCAGCCGGCGAACTCGGTTACCGGGTTCGCGAGATCCGCCATTGTTTCCGTTACCCAAACCGGAGCATCAGAAGCGGGAGCGCGCGCAACCAGCGCTAGAAGATTGTTCGTTACCGCCTGAGTTTGATTCCAGGTGAACAGAAGCTCTGTTCCACCACCGGGGATAGGCCGCGCAACCGGTCGTCCAAGAAAGGCCGCGGCAGAGATCGTCTGAAGTTGTGGAATCGTCGTTACGATGTCCGGCACGCTCAACGAATTATCCGGGTGCAAGACCTGGTGATAAATGTAGGAGACCTGCGGGACGTTGAAGCCGTCCACGCCGAACTGAATATGTACGTTTCCGGCTGCGTCCAGCACCATGCCGGTGGGAAACCACTTCAGCCGATCTGCGGGGTTGGTGTCTCCGCATGCGGTCCAGTTCGCATCCCAGGTTAGAGTTCCGGTGTTGAACTTGGCATAATAGGCCCGGTCGAATCCGCCCGCGGTGGCCTGTTGGTTGAGCGCGATGATGAAAGAACCATCCGAGGGACGGAAGATCGCAGCAAAGCCGGAAATCCCGCTGGTGACATTCGCTAAGACTCCGCCGTAAGCCAGGGTGCTCTTTACCTTTGCTCCCCAGGTGTTGGTAGCGAAGGAAAACGAAATGAACGAAACCGTTTCATCCGTGTCCCAGAACGCGCAGTAGACAACCTTGACCGCGGGATTGGTGTTTCGCGCAACCGCGTAAAACGTGTAGTCCGGGGGAAACGTCGCATTGTTGTTCACCGTGGGGGCGCCCGCGGCGTTCTGCTCGGCCCAGGTCGCGCCGCGGTTCGAGCTCATGTAGGCCCGCAGTTTGTTTCCCGTGGGGTCGATCAGAATTTGATAGCGAACGGTGGGGGATTCAACCCAGGGTCCAGGTTGAGAGCATTGCGCCTCATTGTTGGCCGGTGAGTTCAAAGACCCCACAAGTGACATGGTGGGGGAATTTGGGGGAAGTACTTCCCCGGTTCCTTGCTCGTAGTAGCTTTCCTGTTCCGTCCCCGTGGGGTAGAAGTCAAACGACATCGCCAAGCCACCGGGGGAAAACTGGGGGGTGTGGTGGAACGGGATGATTTTCGGCAGGTCAACGAACTTGTAGCCCTTGGGTGGCACGGGCCGTCCGCAGGAGTTCAGTACGTAGTCTGCTTGCGTTAGGAGTTCAAGGCCCATTAGCTTGTTTTGCGGCCTTTCAAGATTACCCCAAGAGCAATGGCCGCCACAACTCCGGAAATCACGTACTCGATTGCGTTCGAGAAAATCCCGGCGTTCGAAGCTTGGGCGGAGTTGTCCTGTCCGAGCCCGCTCATCCCTGGAGTATAGGGCGGTGGGTTCGGGTCCGGAGTTCCAAAGAACGCTCCGCCTCCGGCTCCACCAGCGGCCGCTATCGCCGGAAACAGATTGAGGTTTCCGTTATAGCCCGCCTCAGCACAAGCTTGAAGCTGATCCGGGCTCACCTGCGAATCCAAAACGCAGCCGTTGCGGATGTCGATACACCAGTTTCCCGTTCTGCAGTCGGGAGCTGGACTCGCGGGTGTTGACGATGGAGCAGCAGCAGCCGGAACCGAAACCGGAATGGGAATCGTGGTCACCAGCGGCACCACCACGGGGCAGTTGCCGGGAACAGTTTGCGGAGGTTTTATGTTTCTGTACCTTCGCCGGTTGCCGTTCCACACTTCACCGGGTTGTGATCTGAATCCGGACCCACCACCGGGTAATAGAATCGGCGGAGCCGGAGACGGCGCCCAAGCCCAGCTCGAAGGATCTGAAAGTGTGGGAAGCAGAGAGACAGGATAAGACGCGGAGGGAACAACCGGAATGCCCGGTATTGAGGTATCGAGCGTTCCAGTTGTGGGAACACCAGCCGCGCCGGAGTCTGTGTCTCCAGCCGGGTTGCCCCCCAGCGTTTCGATGAGAGAGTTGATTGCGTCGTCTCCCGCGTC
>Ga0210394_10001311_pt1 | contig 40955 bp, 36 predicted proteins | sample IncBWC12MmetaG_FD_160121 | JGI IMG/M metagenome (GOLD analysis project Ga0210394, IMG submission 160121) | Forest soil microbial communities from Barre Woods Harvard Forest LTER site, Petersham, Massachusetts, United States - Inc-BW-C-12-M | ecosystem: Environmental > Terrestrial > Soil >...
TGCAGGCTGCGCAAAGCGACTACGCCACCGTGCAGCAGGACGCGCAGCAAAACGCTGCTCACGCCAGCGGGCATCATCACCATCACCACCGCGCCGAAGGCTCGCAGGAATCCGGCTCGAACCCGCAAACGAACTCGATCAACACCGCGTTCAGCCAGCTCGCGGAGTCGCTGCAGGCGGCAAGCTTGTCCGGAGCCCAATCCGCCTTCGCGACCTTGCAGAGCGATCTTCAGTAGATCGGAGGATTCCTGCCCCGATTCGTCGCCGGAGGCAGCGGGACAGCGAGCGCCGCGCCGGCGCAGTCGAATTCTTCCAGCCTGAGCGTTTCCGCCTGATCCCGCGCCACGCCGTTTCGTCGCCGGCGCCGCGTCACCCAGCCGTGTAGTCTGGGTTACACTCGACTGCATGGTTGACGCCGAGCCCATCCGGATTCGCGCGGAAGTTCTAGAAAAGATGCTCGAGCACGCGCGGCGCGAGCCGCGGATCGAATGTTGTGGCCTGCTCGCGGGGCGCGAGGGCGCAATCACGCATATTTTCCCCGCCGCGAATGTCCTGGCGAGCGCCACGGCCTACGAAATCGCGCCGCCGGAATTGTTTCATCTCTTCAAAATTCTTCGCGCCGAAGGATTGACCCACCTCGGCCACTATCATTCGCATCTCTCCACGGAAAACGTTCCGTCTCCGACCGACATCGAGCAAGCCGGCTACCCCGAGCATACGTATTTCATCGTTTCGCCGCTCGATCACGCGCCGAGACCCATTCGTGCGTTTTCAATCCGTGACGGCGTCGTGCGCGAGCTTGACGTTGTTGAGACCGAGTCTTAGTGGAAGTCAGAAAAACTTTCACCACTCAGGGCGCGGAGAATACAGAGCTGGCAAGGGAAGAAAGCTTTGGAGGGCCGGGCTTCAGCCCGGCCGCAACGATCTGGCATGAATTGGGCTTCGGCCCCTGAAGCTGTATTTGAGCGTTGCGCTTCGGTGAACGCGTCGCTATTTACGCGGTCGCCTTTACCGGCTCGCCCGCGATGACCGATCGGTACACGTCCCGCACCTGCTCGGCCGAGCGCTCCCACGAATATTTCTGCACGAGCTCGTATCCCCGGCGAACGAGCGCCTCGCGGAGAACATCTTCGGTAAGGATCTGGCGTATCCCGCGCGCGATCTCGAAAATATTCTCGGGATTCACGAGCAGCGCGGCCTGAGAGAAAACCTCGGGTAATGACGACGCGTTCGACGTCAGCACCGGAGTGCCGTGCGCCATGGCCTCGAGCGGAGGAAGGCCGAAGCCTTCGTACAACGAGGGGAATAGGAACGCGCTCGCGCGGGAATAAAACACGCGCAGCACGGGATGCGGAACGAATCCGAGAAAGCGCACGTCGCCTTGGACGCGCGAGCGTAGAACGGCGCGGCGCAAATCCGAGTGCTCCTCCGCGGAATCGCCGATCAGCAACAGTTTCAGGCTGGAATATTTCGGGTGTTCGCGAAGCTCCGCCTTGGCCACGGCGAACGCCTCGATCAGCCGCGGCAGATTTTTCTGCGGCTTGATGTTGCCCGCGTAGAGTACGAACGGATCGGTGACCGCGTGGCGCTCGAGGATGCGGTCAGCGCCCTCTGACATCGGCTCCAGGAGGAATCGTTCGTCGAGCGCGTTGTAAACCACTTCAATTTTCGCTTCCGGGACATCGAAGGTTCGGGACAGATCGCGCTTGGAGGAATGAGACACCGCCAGAATGCGGTCGGCTCGCGTCAAGGCGCGCCGCGCGAAGAACAACCTCCCGGCTTGAAACGTCGCGGAAATTCCGGGCGGCGGAGTCAGCACGTCGGTCAGGTCGTGAATCGTAATTACAAGCCGCGACGGTACGATGGCCGGCGCGTAAAACCAGGGCATGTGCAGGAGATCGACGCCGCGCTTGTGCAGCAGATACGGCAGATGCAGGTGCGTGTGAAAAGACCCCGGTTCGGAGGGATAGTCGAGCAGCGTGAAATTTTCAGGGAGGGGATCGAACTGCTCCAGGTGCGAGTGTTGGCCGATTAGTAGATATTCCGTCTCGTCGCTCGCGCGCGCGAACTGGTTCACGACGTTGCGGATGTACGTGCCGATTCCGAAATCGCCGGCGCGCCGGATATCAATCGCAACACGCATCCTCAGTGGCGCTCAGCCCGCCGTGCCGAGCGTTCCGGCCAGCGAAGGCGAGATGTCCCAGCGCCGCGTGTAGAGCGGGAATTGCGCGGCAAATTCCGCAACCTCGGCGCGGACGCGCCGCTCTCGCCCGGCGTCGCCCAGGTTCGAGAGAACTTCGGCGAGCCAGGACGCGATGCGCGCCATGTCCGGCTCGAGCATCCCCCGCGTGGTCACCGCCGGAGTACCGAGGCGGATTCCGCCGCCCGTCATCGGCGGCGTGGGATCGAAGGGAATAGAATTCTTGTTCACGGTTATCCCGGCGCGATCGAGAGCCGGTTGCGCGTCCTTGCCGGTGATGCCGCGCGAAAAAAGATCGATGAGGAAGAGATGGTTGTCCGTGCCGCCGCTGACGATCCGGAAGCCGGCCTTGGCGATTTCGGCGGCGAGCCGCTGCGCGTTCGCGACGATTTGTTTTGCGTAGTCGCGGAAGCCCGGCTCGGACGCTTCCTTCAGGCACACCGCTTTCGCGGCGATGATGTGCATGAGGGGGCCGCCCTGTGTGCCGGGGAACGTGATGCGGTCGAGCTCTTTCGCGAATTGCGCCTTGCACATCACTAGTCCGCCGCGCGGGCCGCGCAGCGTCTTGTGCGTCGTGGTCGAAACAAAATCGGCATGAGGCACGGGGCTCGGATGCATTCCTCCTGCGACGAGGCCGGCGATGTGCGCCATGTCCACAAAAAAAAGCGCGCCCACGGAGCGCGCGATTTCGGCCATGCGCGGAAAATCGATGATGCGCGAATAGGCGCTCGCCCCCGCGACGATCATTTTCGGCTTGTGCTCTTGGGCCAGGCGGGCAAGTTCGTCGTAATCGATTGTTTCCGTTTCCTTGCTCACGCCGTAGGGCACGAACTTGTACATCTTCCCCGAAAAATTAAGCGGATGCCCGTGCGTAAGGTGGCCGCCGTGGGAAAGATTCATGCCCAGAACCGTGTCCCCTAGCTGCAGTGCGGACATGTACACGGAAACGTTAGCCTGCGTGCCCGAGTGGGACTGCACATTGGCATGCTCCGCGCCAAAGAGCGCCTTCGCGCGGTCGATCGCCAGCTGCTCGGCGCGGTCGGCGAATTCGCAGCCGCCGTAGTAGCGCCGGCCCGGATAGCCTTCGGCGTACTTGTTCGTGAGCACCGAACCCATCGCTTCGAGCACCGCTTCCGAAACGAAATTTTCAGAAGGGATCAGCTCGAGGCCCGTGCCCTGCCGCCGTCCCTCGTCGCGCAGCACTTCGGCAATTTCAGGATCGGTTTCCTGCAGCGAGCGGTTCATGCGCTGCGAAATTTTGGTTTCCATAGGTGCAGCGATTCTAGCGGAATCGATACGTGAATTCCAATCACCAGGGACTGTTCCACGCCGCCCGCTTTGGACCTTAGAAAGATGTCACGCTTCTATTAGGCGCCCCGGCGGCGGCGTGAAACCGCGTTCACAAGATCGGCACAAGATCGCCACTTCAATCAAACCTCTGGAAATTGCGGTCGAACAGTAGTAAGAATAACGCATAGGAACTTACCCCTTCCCAGTTGTGCAGGTCAGGCCCCGTAGTGAGGAGGAAAGATGAATTCCACGCCGAGTCCGATCCCTCCGAAAAGAGGGGAACGCGTCGGAACGATTCAGCAAGAGGGTGTGTTTGAGGTGGCCGACATCAATTCGCTGATGCAAACGGCCAACCTCAAATCGACGGATGGGCAAGGGCACATTACAAGGAATGTGCCATGGACGTCGCTGAAACCTCTCCGCAAGTAACTAGCGGAGGCGCGGCAGCGCCCCGGCCCGACATATTCCCTAGACGGTATCTTCGAGGAACGTGCGCAGATTCCTTGACCTGGATGGGTGTCGCAACTTGCGCAGCGCTTTCGCCTCGATCTGGCGGATGCGTTCCCGCGTGACCGCGAACGACTGCCCGACTTCTTCCAGTGTATGCTCGGACCCATCCTCGAGGCCGAAACGCATCTTAATGACGCGCTCTTCCCGCGGCGTCAACGTCTTCAGCAGGGATTCGGTTTGCTCCTGCAGGCTGATGCTGATGGCTGCGTCCGACGGCGATAGCGAAGACTTGTCCTCGATGAATTCACCAAGGTGCGAGTCTTCCTCTTCGCCAATGGGCGTCTCGAGAGAGACAGGCTGCTGCGCAACTTCCTTGGTTTTGCGCACCTTTTCGATGGGCACGCCGAGGCGGTCGGCGATTTCGTCGACGCGCGGCTCGCGGCCAAGCTCCTGCACGAGCTCGCGGCTGATGCGCAGTTGCTTGTTGATCGTCTCGATCATGTGCACAGGCACGCGAATCGTGCGGGCCTGGTCGGCGATCGCGCGTGTCACGGCCTGGCGGATCCACCACGTCGCGTAGGTAGAAAATTTGTAGCCGCGGCGCCATTCAAATTTTTCCGCGCCCTTCATCAGGCCGATGTTGCCCTCCTGAATCAAGTCGAGGAATTGCAGCCCGCGGTTGGTGTACTTTTTCGCGATCGAAACCACGAGGCGCAGATTGGCCTCGACCATTTCTTTCTTGGCCTGGCTGGCCTCGGCTTCTCCGCGAAGCACCACCTGCAGCATGCGCTTCATGTCGAGAAGCCCGGTTTCGCTGTCAACTTCGATTTCGCGCAGTTCGGCGCGGCGGACGCGAAGTTCCTTGCGCGCCTCCGCGGCGTTTTCACCTTTCGAGGCGTCGGCCCGGCGCTCGAGCTTCGTGATTTCGCGCTCGAGTGTTTGCACCCGCTCGACTTTGTGGCGCAGCAAATCCATCAGCCGCTTCTTTTCGAGCGCGTGGAAGTCGATCGAACGCACCTGCTGGGACATCTCCACGCGCGTCCGCGCCAGGTTATTCCGATGGCGCAGGTAGACGCGCTTATTCGATTTGGGAGTCTTTTCGAGTTGCGCGGCCTGCTTGCGCGCCAGGTCGTAGAGTTTCTCGATCTTCCCAATCACGCGGAGAACGTCGCGCGTCTTGCTCTCGGTCTCCTCGTCGGTCAGCTCTTCCTGATCGAACTGAACGATTTTCTTGACCGACAGCGTGCCCTGGCGAAGTTCCTTTGCCTCCGCGATCAATTCCTTGATCACGATGGGAGACCGCGAAATCATCTTGAGCACCATCAAGTGCCCGCGCTCCATGCGCTTAGCGATGGCGACCTCGTCCTGGCGCTTCAGCAGCGGAACGGTGCCCATTTCCCGTAGGTACAGCCGGACCGGGTCGTTGTTCTTATCAAGCGCACCGGGAGTAAGGTCCAGGTCCGACGTCTCCACCGAGGAGTCGCGCTCCCCATCTCCAAGCTCGGAAACGGAATGCGAACCTGCGGAGACAATGTCCTCGTCAGAACCGGCACTAGTTGGGTCCAACGCCGAGACATGCTCATCGGCATCCTCGGGCTCAGGCGCTATTTCGATTGCGGGCAAGGCCGCTTCTACCTCGTCGGTAGGCAGAAATCTGCGCTCTTTTCCGATGCCAATGATGCTTCGGACTTCGTCGCCCGCTTCTTGATTGTTCAGAGACAAGCTCTTATCCCCCTTGGAGATCACCTATTTACGGTCGTCTGATCCGCCCCCTGCCTCGCGGGCACGAGGTTAGATGCACACCTCAAGCAAATTGATTCTCAAGGTGTTAGACTCATTTTCCGATGCTTAGTCACGCGGCCGCCGCGAAAAAACTAAGAATTATTGCCATCCCTTTTATTTTCAGTACATTACGAATTGCGACGCATGCGCGAGTGCTGGAACCGGCCACATGCGGCTTTCCCCTGCTGGCAGACCACTTTGACGGAGAACTGCGAACGATACGAACCCGGAAGCTCCCTTGCAGCCAACGCCCCCTCAGAAGCACAAAAATCGTGATTCTCCGATAAGGATTATCTCACGATTTCGATTTTTGTGCACGCAAACGTAAATGCATGTGACCTAGGATGAACCTGAATTCAATGATTCAAGGTAAACAATTTATTTTCATACGCCTAGCATGCGATATCATGCCTCGGAAGAGCAGGTGCTCCGCGCCACGGGCGTTTTCAGTAGAACAGCTGTTTTATTTGATGCAGAATGTCACCCTAATGCCAGTCGATCGCATCCTTCGCGGACTGACTCGCTTTCAAAAACGGGTCTACCCGAAGCATCGGGAACTGTTTCAGAAGCTGGCGCTTCAGCAGCGCCCGTCGGCGCTGTTTATCACGTGCGCCGATTCCCGAATTGATCCTTGTCTACTGACGCAGACCAAACCGGGCGAGCTGTTTATCTGCCGAGTTATCGGCAATGTTGTGCCGCGGTATCCGCGGTCGGTTGGGGGCGTGTCCGCGACGATCGAGTATGCTGTCGGAGTGCTTGGCGTCCCGGACGTAATTGTGTGCGGCCATACAGACTGCGGTGTCATGAAAGGCGTGCTGAATCCCGAGGCGCTAAAGCTGCTTCGCAACGTGAGCGCATGGCTTCGCCACGCGCAGGCCGCCCGCCGCGCTGTCGCGAAGCTGCGCGACAAAATGAGCGAGAGCGAATTTCTTCTGGCGCTGACCGAGCGCAACGTCGTCGAGCAGCTCGCGAATCTTCGCACGCACCCGACCGTCGCCGCCCATCTGGAGCAGGGCAGCCTGAATCTGCACGGCTGGGTGTACCACATTGCTGAGGGAACGGTGACCACGTACGACTCGAGCCAGGAGCGGTTCCTGCCCGTGCGCACAATCAAAAAGCAAAGCGCAAAATTGTCCGGCGCCGAAACGGTCCCCCGCGCGGCGTCCCAGCAAGGGTGATTCTTATTGGCTTTGGCTTCGCCGGGTTTGTTGACACCCCTTATTCCCTCGGCTACCCTCGTTTGCCTTGATTCGATTCAGTTCACCGCAAAGGACCCGCGCGCATGGCGGATTTGAAGCTACCTTCTCGCACTGAAGATTTCTCGGAGTGGTACAACCAGCTTGTCTTGCGGGCGGAGCTTGCGGATTACGCGCCGGTGCGCGGGTGCATGATCGTGCGGCCGTACGGCTGGTCGCTCTGGGAAAACATTACGGCGCAGCTGGACCGGCGCTTCAAGGCCACGGGCCACGTGAACGCAGCATTTCCACTGCTCATTCCGCAGAGTTTCATCAGCAAGGAGCAGTCCCACGTTGCAGGGTTCTCGCCCGAGCTGGCCGTGGTCACGCATGGCGGTGGCGAAAAATTGGAAGAGCCGCTAGTGATTCGTCCCACGTCGGAGACGATCATCGGCCATGCTTACGCGAAATGGATTCAGTCCTATCGCGATCTTCCCGTTCTGATCAATCAGTGGAACAGCGTGGTGCGCTGGGAGCTGCGCACGAAATTGTTCCTGCGCACGCTGGAATTTTTCTGGCAAGAGGGCCACACGGCGCACGCGACGTTCGAGGAAGCCGAGGCCGAAACGCGCCAGATGCTCGATATTTACACGGATTTTGCGGTGAACGAGGCGGCCATTCCTGTCATTCCCGGGAGAAAATCGTCGTCCGAGCGATTCGCCGGCGCCGACGCAACGTACTCGATCGAAGCGATGATGGGAGACGGCAAGGCGCTCCAGGCGGGCACATCGCACAACCTCGGCCAGAATTTCGCGAAGGCATTCGAGATCCGGTATCTCGACCAAGCCGGCGCATTGCAGCACTGCTGGACGACCTCGTGGGGGCTTTCCACTCGATTCATCGGCGCTATCATCATGGTGCACGGCGACGACCAGGGCCTGATCTTGCCGCCCAGGCTTGCGCCGCACCAGATCGTCATCGTTCCCATTTTCAAAAATGACGAAGAAAAAGCGCTCGTCTTGGAAGCCGCCCGAAAAATCCGGGAGCAGCTCGTGAAGGCGGACATTCGTGTGAAAGTGGACGAACGCGAGGGGCAAAGCCCCGGCTTCAAGTTCAACGACTGGGAAATGCGTGGCGTCCCGCTGCGCATGGAAATCGGTCCCAAGGACGTCGCCAAAGGCAGCGTGGTTCTGGCGCGCCGCGACAGGCCGGGCAAGGAAGGCAAGAGCTTCGTCTCGCAAGAGGGCATCGCGGACTCTGTCGCGCAGCAGTTGGTTGTAATCCAGAAAGCGCTCTACGATCGCGCGCTGGCTTTCCGCAACACGCACACCTTCGAGCCGAAGAACATCCAGGAATTTAGCCAAGTCGTCGAACAGGGTTTCGCGCTTTCGCATTGGTGCGGCGACGCCAAGTGCGAGGAGCAAATCAAGGAATCCACGAAAGCTACGTTGCGCTGCATCCCACTCGATCAGCCGGGCCGTGCGGGCTCATGCCTGTTTTGCGCAAAGCCGTCCAGCGAAATGGCGATCTTCGGTAAAGCTTATTAAGCCCGTTCGCAGGCCGTGCCATGCCTCCTAAATCTCCTAGTTACAATTAGTTGCATGAAGTTACTGTGCCGAAACGCAGTTTCGACTCTCGCTCGACACCCCCCCGGGCCGATGCTACGATTTAAAATATGGGAAGGTCCCTATCTGCGGTGCCTCGCGCCGGGTGTGCATCTCCGATGGAATGTAGCCGCGCCACTTCCTGCGGGTGCGCCTGCGGCCACCTTGCGACGGCGCGCAATCCGCAGAAGGGCGGGGCGAAGCTCAAAGCCATCATCTGGACAGCGATTCTTGCGGCGTTCATTTATATTGCCGCTATGCTTCTGCCGGTATTAGTCAATGAGTACCAATTTCAAGACAGCCTTCAGGACATCGCCCGGTTCGCCAGCGTCAATCGCAGGAACAGCGAGCAGATCAAGCAGGCCGTCCTCGAGGTGGCCCAAAAGCAGGATCTGCCGGTTGAAGCTGACGATATAAAAGTGGACGGCAACGGCGGAAACGTCCATATCAACGTGGATTATTCCGTAACCATCGACCTGAAGGTCTATCAGTGGACGCTCAATTTCCACCCGGCCGCAAATAACGCTTCGTTGTTGTAGCAAGCGAGCAGAGTGGGGAACTCGCTTGCCTTGGTCCAGCCAGAGGTTCCGGAGTCGCGTCTATCCGCGCTATCGATTTCCCCACGTCAGGTCGAATTCACGCGTGGCGGCGTGTACACTGGATTGCAGTTCAGCCCCGCGGCGCATCTACAAAGGTAGGGGTGCTGAGGGAACCTCGGGCGTCCCGGTGTAGGGCGTTTTTTCGCGGCGGAACGGAGAACGACTTTGCGCATTCGAATCGGCCAGGGAAATTGGACCTCGCGGATTGGCTTGATCTTTCTTGGCGCCGCGCTTCTTGGGCTGATTGTCATCGCTGGAATCGGGACGTATTACTGGATTTCCTTCGGCCGGATGATTGACCTCCGCCTTTCCGGCCACACGCAACAGACAACCGCGAGAATTTACGCCGCTCCCATGCGGATCTATACCGGCGAATCCATGAAGGTGGCCGACATGGCCAACCATCTGCAACGCGCCGGATACAGCGAATTGGAGATAGCGGGAACGCCTGGGCGCTACGTTCTTCACGGCAACGAAATCGAAATCCGACCGTCGAGCGAGTCGCTCTTTGGAGGCAAGAACCGGCTCGTTGTGGACTTCAACGGCGGCGCCGTTCAGAGAATCCATTCGCTGGAGACCGGCGCGGCCCTCGATTCCGCACAAGTAGAGCCGGAACTTCTGACGAGCCTGTTCGACAACTCCCGCGAGAAGCGCCGGGCGATCAGCTACAACGACATTCCCAAGGTCATGCGCGACGCTGTGCTATCGGTGGAAGACCGGCGATTTTTCGAGCATCCGGGATTTGATCCGGTGCGAATTCTGGGCGCGGCGTGGGCCGATTTGCGCCACGGGGCGCGAGTGCAGGGCGGCAGCACGATTTCGATGCAGGTGGCGCGCAGCTTTTTCTTCAACATGGACCGGACCCTGCGGCGCAAGCTCGCCGAAACGCTGGTGGCGCTGGAACTCGAGCACCGCTTCAACAAGCAGCAGATTTTTGAGTTATACGCCAACGAAATTTATCTCGGAAACCGCGGCAGCTTCGCCATTCACGGGTTCGGCGAAGCCTCGCTGGCCTATTTCAACAAGGATTTGCGTGAAGTGACGCTGCCGGAAGCCGCGTTTTTGGCGGGAATCATCCACGCGCCGAACCGCTACTCGAGTTCGGAACGAAAGCCGGAACGCGCGGTGGAAGCGCGCGACCGGGCATTGCTCGCGATGACGGAAAACGGCGTGATCACTCCCGATCAGGCCAAGGATGCGAAGAAGGCGCCTCTGCAAATTGTCGGCGCCGGGCTGGAGGGCAGCACCGCGCCGTACTTTGTGGACATGGTGAAGGACCACCTGCTTGATCGCTTCTCGGAAGCAGATCTTCTCTCTCAGAGTTTCCGCATTTATACGACGCTCGATCCCGATTTGCAGCGCATAGCGAGCGGGGCCGTCGACAACGGAGCAAAAAGCATCGATGCCCAACTCGCCAAGCGATATGCTCGCTGGAAGAAGGAAGGCCAGCCCGCGCCGCACGCGCAAATAGCCATGATCGTTCTGGACCCGCACACCGGCGAAATCAAGGCGCTCATCGGCGGACGCGACTACGGCGAGAGCCAGCTCAATCACATCCTGGCGCGGCGCCAGCCCGGTTCCGCGTTTAAGCCGTTTGTGTACGCCGCGGCGTTCCAGGGCGGCGTGGACGGGGTCCAGCCCATCGTCACCCCGGCGACCACCGTGATGGACGAGCCCACGACATTCGATTTTGACGGCAAGGAATACACGCCCAACAATTACGGTGAAAAATTTCACGGCGAAGTGACGGTTCGCGATGCGCTCACGTATTCGCTCAACGTCGCGACCGTGAAAGTCGCCGAGCTGGTGGGCTACACGCGCGTTACGGATATGGCCCATGAATTCGGGCTTGACCCTGGAATTCAGCCGACTCCCTCAGTCGCGCTCGGGGCGTATGAAATGACGCCGCTCGAGGTTGCCACCGGGTACACGATTCTGGCCAACGGCGGCGTTCGCACCGAGCCGATGTTCATCCGCAACGTGGTGAACGCGCAGGGGGAAACGATCGAGCAAAACGCCATTCGGTCGAGGCGCGCGCTCGATCCGCGCGTCGCATACCTCGTGACCACTGTTCTCGAAGACGTGATTGATCACGGCACGGGCGCCACCGTTCGCGCGCGCGGATTTGACGCGCCCGCGGCGGGCAAAACGGGTACGTCGCGCGACGGCTGGTTCGCGGGCTACACCTCGAACCTCCTGGCCATCGTCTGGGTGGGATTTGACGACAACCGCGACCTGGGCCTTTCCGGCGCGAATGCCCCGGCGCCGATCTGGGCCGAATTCATGAAGGGCGCTCTGACCCTGCCTGCCTATCACGACGTGAAGCCATTCGATATGCCGGAGGGAGTCACCAGAGTCACGATCGATCCGGAGAGCTTGGCTCTCGCGACGCCGGAATGTCCGACGACTCGCGAGGAAGTCTACATTCACGGCACGGAGCCCACGGAGTTTTGCCCCTTGCATGGCGCGCATTCCGCGAGCGGCGCGGCGCCGGGTTCGTGGCTCTCGCATATTTTTGGCGGCGACAAATCCAAGGCAGACGATTCAGCGGCTACGTCCGCGTCCGGGAGTTCAAGCGTGAAGCCATCGCCGCCCCAGCCCGCCGCGGATAATCAACAGCCCGACGATGAACACAAAAAAGGCGTCTTGCGGCGAATTTTTGGTATCTTTGGAGGCAAGAAAGACGCCGACAAGACATCTTCCGATCCACCCGATCAGCAACGTTGACGCGGCGTCGTTCGGAGGCGTTCGCCATGAGAAGGATTCCTCCATACTTCGCGCTCGTTTTTCTTTTCGCGGCAATCGCCCGATTGCCTGCGCAGGCGCAAGCTCCCACGGCTGACGCCGCGCAATCAGAGCCCGCCGCGTCCTCTGCTCTAAGCCCAATCGAAATGCAGGAGCAGCGCGCCAGAATTCAAATGGCGGAGAAGCGTTACGATGCGGCAATCCAGACGTTTTCGGATTTATCGAAGGCCCAGCCCAAGAACGCCTTCTACCTGAACATGATCGGCATCGCCTATCTGGATTTGGGAAATGACGATTTGGCCAAGCGGTATTTCGTGCGCGCGACGAAGGTAGACAAGAAATATTCGAGCGCCGTGAATAACCTGGGGATGGTCTATTACCACCACAAGGACTTTCGCCGCGCGATCCGCGAGTATCAGAAGGCCGCGGCGATCGACCCAAGCCTCGCCGGAACTCACGCCAATCTAGGCTTTGCCTATTACAACACCAATAAGCTTTTAGATGCTGCGGCCGAATTTCAGAAGGCCCTCGAACTCGATCCGAACATTTTTGACCGCAACGATCGTGTGGGCACGATGATGCAGGACCGCTCGGTCTCGAATCACGGCCTGTTTTTTTTCACGATGGCCAAAGTCTATGCACAGAAGGGCGACGGGCCGCACTGCGCCGAGTACCTGCGCAAGTCTCTCGACGAGGGCTACAAGGACGTCGGCAAGGTGGTGACCGACCCCGCGTTTAAGGACGTTATCAACGATCCGGGCGTGCAGGCTGTGCTTGCGCGCGCGACTCCCGCGCAGCCAACCGCTACCGAAACGCGCCCCGGCGCGTGATTTTCCGCAGGTGCGAGACGCGACACGCGCGGACGCGCGCCGCGCGGCCTCTGTTACAATGTGATGGCGATGCCCCCTCGAATTTTTCGATCCGGGCTTTTCGTGCTGGCCGGGGCGCTTTGTGGAGCGGCTCTGGCGGGCGGCGCCGCATACGCTCAATCCGCAAGCGACGCCCGATCCACTCCCGCTGAATCCCACTCCGATACGATCCTGATTTTTCCTTTTCAGAATGACAGCAAGATGGCGAGGCTCGACTGGCTCGGCGAGGGGCTGTCCGAGTTGACGGAGGAGCGGCTCGGAGACCGAGGCGTGAATGTCCTTGCTCGGGAAGATCGCATGGCGGTTCTCGAGCGTATCGGCTTGCCCGACTCCGCGCGATTTTCGCACGCCACAATGGTGAAGATTGCCGGCGAGGCCGACGCCGACGCCATTGTTTACGGAAGCTTCGAGTCCGACGGGCAAATGGCAACGCTCGAAGCGCGAGTGTTGCGCTTGAGCCCTCCGTCGCTTTCGCCGGCGCTGAAAGAGACAAGCACGATGCAGGAACTGCCTCGCGCGCACGCTCGCCTGACTTGGCAAATTTTGTGCGCGCTCGGCCAGAAGTTATGCCCACCACAAGGCGCGAGCCGTGACGAATCGAGTTTTTCGGAGCCTCCGCCGACGCTGCGCTTGGACGCGCTCGAAAATTTCATTCGTGGCTTAACCGCTTCGCAGGACGAAGAACGGCTGCGGTTGCTGCGCGAATCGGCGCGCCTCGAATCCGGCTGGGATCGCCCGGCGTTCGAACTGGGCCAGATTTATTTCGATCGGCGCGATTGCGATTCGGCGCTGGTGTGGTATTCCCGCGTGCCCCCGAATCGGCCGGAGGGGCCCATCGCGAGTTTCGCTGCGGGGGTTTGTCACCTGGCGCGCAACGACGCCGGGCGCGCGGAAGCGGCGTTTTCCGGCTTGCTTGAGCGCTCGCGCAAGAGCGGACAAAAAGACGCGCTGCCGGAATTGCCGGAGGCGCACAACAATTTGGGCGTGGCCGAGCTGCGTCTGAACAAGTGGCCCGAAGCGCAGGCGGAATTTGAGCGCGCTGCGGCGCTCGAGCCTGATGAAGCGGACTACTGGATCAACCTCGGTTTGACCCGGCTCATTCAGAAATCGGCAGCCACCGCGGTCTCGCCGCTGGAACGAGCTCGGAAAATCGACCCGGACGATAAGGAAGCGCGAGCGCTGCTGATTGCCACGTTGGATTCGCTGGGACAAACCCAGGAAGCGACGGGAGTTCGCGCCGAAGTTGCGGACGACGCAGCGAAGCAGGCGGCGCCGAATCTGCAAGACCCCGCCGCACTCGTGCGGCTCGCACGCGTGGTCCGAAATTTGGATCGCTCGCTTTTGCGCCCCACCGGCGAATCGCCAGAAGGGCAAACACAGGCGGGGAAAGCGCCGCGTAAGGCCGCCGGCGGAGGCCAGCCGTGATCGGGTTCCGCAACGATCGGCGAACGAGCGCTCTTCCGGATAGAACAAATCGTTGGCTTACGCTTGCGGCGGTTGCGATCGCACTTGTCGGTGTTTTCGCTCTGCGCGCCCAAGCGCCGGACGCGAAAATTTCTCCTTCATCGTCAAGCCCGGCGCAAATTCTGACGCTGCGCATCGGCGACGAAATCGAGCCGGTGATGGCTGAGTATGTCGACAACGGAATTGAGGAAGCCGCTCGCCGCCACGCCAGTCTTATCCTGATCACGATGGACACTCCTGGAGGCCTCTCGACCTCGATGGAGGACATCATCCACCACATTCTGGAATCGTCCGTGCCCGTTGCCATCTACATTTCGCCTGCAGGCTCGCGCGGGGCTTCCGCGGGCTTTTTTATTTTGGAGTCCGCGGATATCGCCGCGATGGCTCCGGGAACGCACACCGGCGCTGCGTCGCCACTTCTCGCGATCGGCGGAGTGCCGCTGCAAGTGGACGAGACACTGAAAAAGAAAATACTGAATGACGCGACGGCGTTCCTGCGGAGCTACACAGCGAAGCGCGGTAGAAACGTGGAACTCGCCGAGTCGGCTGTCGTCGACGGCAAGGCCTGGACGGAGACCGAAGCTCTTGACGGCAAGCTCATCGATTTGGTTGCGACCTCGCCGGAAGACTTGCTTTCAAAATTGGACGGCCAAACGGTGAAGCGATTTGACGGTTCATCGGTCCGGCTCGCGCTGCGCAATTCGGAGCAAGTACCGTTTTCGATGTCCTTACGCCAACAATTTCTCTCTCGCATTGTGCAGCCGGATGCGTTTTTTATTTTGCTGATCATCGGAGTGCTCGGGCTTTACGCCGAATTCACGCATCCGGGAATGGTGGCGCCCGGCGTGATCGGCGGGATCGCGCTCGTCCTGGCGCTGTACGCGATGCATATTTTGCCAGTGGCGCCCGCGGGGATCGTTTTGATCTTGCTGGCGCTCGGACTTTTTATCCTGGAAGCGAAATACACGAGCCACGGCGTGCTAGCGATCGGCGGGATCGTTTCGATGCTGCTCGGAGCCTTGATGCTGGTGCGTTCGCCGCTGACGCACGCGGGGGTCAGCCTCGGCGTGGCCTTTGGCGCGACGCTGCCGTTCGCGCTGCTGACGATCGTGCTGATGCGCCTCGTTCTCCGCTCGCGCTCGTGGAAACCGGTGACGGGCCGCGAGCAACTCGTCGGCTCGCCGGGAGAAGTGACCGAGGCGCTCGTGCGCCAATCCGACGGAGAATTTTTTCAAGGAATGGTGCGGCTGCACGGCGAATTGTGGCGCGCCGTGGCGCGGGAAGAAATTCCGGCGGGCGCTCAAGTGCACGTCGCGAGAATCGAGGGGCTGACGCTGCATGTCGTTCTTCCCGGGCATCACGGGACGAGCGCGTGAACGCGCGGCTTTTCTAGAGTACGATAGCCGCGGACGCCGGCCGCATTGGGCGATTCCGGAGCCAGGAAATTCCCGGGAGGGCGAGAACATGGATTTTTCACTGTACGGGCTCGTGATCGCGGTTTTCATTTTCCTGATCTGGTTTTGGAATTCGCTGTACGTGATCAAGGAGTGGGAGCGAGGCGTAGTGCTACGCCTCGGGCGGATGCAGCCGGACGCAAAGGGCGCGGGCTTGCGACTCGTTTTCTGGCCGATCGAGACGCTGTACCGAATTTCGCTGCGGATCGAGACACTGGACGTGCCATCGCAGGACATCATCACCCGTGACAACGTATCCGTGAAAGTGAACGCTGTCGCGTATTTCCGCGTCGTGGACGCGAACCTCGCGCTGTCCCAGGTGCAGAATTATCTCTACGCAACTTCGCAGAAAGCGCAAACCACGCTGCGCAGCATCGTCGGCCAGTTTGAGCTGGATGAAATTTTGGCGGAACGCGAAAAGGTCAACAGCAAGTTGCAAGTCATCCTTGACCAGGATACCGAGCCTTGGGGTATTAAGGTAACGAAGGTCGAGGTGAAGCAGGTCGATATTCCGGAGCAGATGCAGCGCGCCATCGGCCGGCAGGCGGAGGCAGAACGCGAGCGGCGCGCCAAGATCATTCACGCGGAGGGTGAATCCCAGGCCTCGGCAAAGCTCGCCGAAGCCGCGCAAGTGCTCGAAACGCAGCCTGCCGCGATTCAGCTCCGCTACTTGCAGACGCTGACCGAAATCGGCGTCGAGAAAAACACGACGATTGTTTTTCCGCTCCCGATCGATATCATCAACGAGTGGGTGAAGGCGCTGGGAACGAAACACTAGATGGCGTCAAAGAACAAGAGCAGCGGCGGCGATTTCATACTCGAGGGCAGGCATCTTGTTGGCCTCTTCCTGCTCCTCGTAGTGATCTTCGGCGTAGTTTTCACGCTTGGTTATTTGATGGGGCGGAGCCAGTACGATGCCAAGCTCCGCGCTTCGGTCGGTTCGCCCGTGGGCTTTGAGACGGAAGCTGCCCCGCTCGACGCAAAATCGAAGGCCCGGCCGCAACCCGAAGACGCACCCCCTCCGAAGAAGAATTCCGATTGGGATTTCTATCACTCCGCCGAACCGCAGACGGCGCCGGATCACTTGCAGCCGCCGCCCAAGCCTGCGGTGGCTAAGTCCTCGGCGCAGCCGACTGCATCGTCCAAACCAGCCACCGCTTCGCCCAAGCCAGCAAAGCCGGTGAAAGCTGCATCAGGCACGGACAGCCCGCTCATTCCCAAAGGGTCGATCGTGCTGCAGGTGGCGGCGGTGCTTCACCAGGATGACGCGCTGGCCCTCGCGCAGGCGCTGCAGCAGAAAAAATTCCCCGCCTTCGTGCTCCCGCCCGGCGCGGACAAGTACTATCGCGTGCAGGTCGGCCCTTACGCTGACAATCCCGCCGCAACGAAGGCGCGCCAGGACCTGGAAGACAAAGGGTTCAAGTCGATCATCAAACGCTGAAGTGTTCAGGGTTGAATCTTGGAAGCGTGACTTATTCGACTCTGGCCAGTTTCCTACAAGGACTTGGCGCCCAACCTCAAATCCGCCTAACGCCCCTTTCCGTTCATGCCACATCTCCGAAAGTAATCCCCACGGCTCGCGCGGTGCGCACCATGCTTCCTTTGGGATCGACCAATCGCACCTCGCCCACAGCATCGTCGAGGGGTACCGATTCGATCTCGCCGGCGCGAAGGCATACCATGCGCCCGAATTCGCCGCGCGCCACCAGTTCCACGGCTTCCACTCCGAATCGGGTGGCCAGAATGCGGTCGAAAGGACTAGGTGATCCTCCGCGTTGAATGTGGCCGAGAACAGTGGTGCGCACATCCTGTTTCAACGATTCGTGGATCGCTTCGCCGACGAGAATGCCCACTTGGCCGGGGCGCGGCTTCGGAAAAGGTTTGCCGAACGGATCGTTTGGAGGCAGCTTCACACCTTCCGCCACGACCACAATTGAGAATTTCCTTCCCGTGGCGGCCCGCTCGCGCAATCGTTCGCAAATCGTCTCAATTGTGAAGGGTATTTCCGGGATGAGGATGACGTCGGCCCCACCGGCGATTCCGGAATGCAGCGCGATCCAGCCCGCATCGCGTCCCATGACTTCGATCACCATCACGCGGCCATGCGATTCCGCCGTGGTGTGCAGGCGATCGATGGAGTCGGTGGCGACGTGCAGCGCCGTGTCAAAACCGAAGGTAACTTCCGTGGCCGAGAGATCGTTGTCGATGGTCTTGGGCACTCCCACAACTGGGATGCCCCTACGTCCAAGATCCCGTGCGATCGTTTGCGTGCCGTCGCCACCGATCACGATCAACGCGTCAACCTGCAACTTATCCATGGTCTGGCGACAGATCTGGAAATCGTCGTGCGTTACTTTGCTGCCCGCATCGGTTGGATGGTGGAACGGGTCTCCCCGGCTCCTAGTCCCCAGAATCGTCCCTCCGCGGGGCAGTATCCCCGCGATCGACTCGACCGTCAGCGGAGTGGTCCGCTCGGGCCAGATCAGTCCGTCGAAGCCGTCCAGGATGCCGACGACGCGCCAGCCATGCCCAAGGATGGCTCCGCGCACGGCGCCGCGAATGACGGCGTTCAGGCCAGGGCAGTCTCCACCTCCGTTGGCAATGCCGATCGCTTGTATCGTTGGGGTCATACGTCCTCGCTCATGCGGCAAGCGACAGGGCTGTCAGCGCAGGGTGTGTATACTACACTGAAAAAGACGATTCACTGATCGTTATCTCTATCGGGAAATTGAAGACAAACTATATGGGAAAATTATGCGACTGGCCGTGGCAAGTTCCCGGCCATTCGTTCCAACTCCCGGCAAACCGCATTGTCAGGTAGTGGCCCAGGTCACGCCTCTTGCAAGGTGGCACCCTTCTGACTATATTTGTGTAATATGGCTCGTCGAGCGATCCTCGTGCTCGGCCTGCTGGCGGTGACTTGCGGCCCGGCTTGGAGCGCGCCGAGTTGGGCTCAAACTCCCACAGCTCCCCAAAGTTGTTCTGTGCCTCCAGTTACAAACGAAAAATTGCAGAGGAACGCCGATGGGAAAATGCAGAATTCGGATGGAAAAGGCAATACGGATCGCACGGTCGTCGTTGACCGGATCGAATTCGATCGGCCGGTCCACCTGTCCAATTCCGATGTGGAGCAAATCGTAAAGACGGCGAACAAAATGGAGTGGGACACAAATTCTTCCGGTTGGGTTGATACATTAGCTGAGATCGAATTGCGCGGTGCCTGGCAGGATCGAGGTTATTTCGAGATAAACCTTGCCGCCCACGCTCGGTCCGACGGTGGCGACTCGGACCATGAACGATTTGTGGTCGCCGTTCACGTAGAAAAGGAAGGCCCTCAATTCCATTTGGGGACTCTTCAATTTGCGGGCGGGACAGCCGTTTCCTACGCCGACCTCCGACAGGTTTTTCCCTTGCGCGAAGGAGAATTCTTCAACGTAGGACAGGTGAGAGCTGGCATTGAAGCGCTGACGAAATTGTACAGTTCGAAAGGATATATCGATTTCACGGCGGTACCGTTAACGAACGTCGATGAGAACCTCCAGCGGATTGATCTCGTAATGCAGCTCAATGAGCAGAGGCAATATCGCGTTGGCAGTCTCGAAATCCAAGGACTTGATCCTGGTCTCGAAGCCGGTTTGAGATCGATCATTGTGCCGGGTGAGGCGATCAAAATGGAGTCTATCACTGCCTTTTTTAAGGAGAACCGCTCGGCGCTGCCTCCTCGTGCGTTAGACAATTTGGAAATTCGCCGCGATGTGCGCACAGGCATTGTCGATCTGACGTTTGACGCCCGAACCTGCCCGTGACTTCAACTAAGCTTTCTACTCACTACTTCGTTGGTTGGGCCGGGGCTGCCTGAAGGGCTGAACGACGTTATAATCTAATACGACATTGTGACTGACCTTCGGCGTAGGCGACGAGAGCCAAGAACCGATCCTACGGCCACGCCTCGCGGCGTCCAAGTAATCGCCGCCTTTAAACTTTTCAAGGGCCTGGTCCTGTTCGCTGTTGGCATCGGTGCGGTCAAACTGCTGCACAAGGATTTGGCGTTCGAGGTTGTGCGCTGGGCAGATGTCTTACGCGTCGATCCCAACAATCGCTACATCCACCGCGTGCTGGAGAGATTCTTGACCCTTGACGCCCGGAAGCTTAAGGAATTCAGCGTTGGCACCTTTTTTTATGCGGCGCTCTCGCTCACCGAGGGCACTGGTCTGTTACTGGGCAAGCGCTGGGCTCAATACTTCACGATTATCGCGACCTCTTCTTTTGTTCCGCTCGAAATCTATGAGCTCACGAAGCGAATTAGTTCACCGAGACTAGTCGTGCTGCTTCTCAATGTCGCCGTGGTCGTCTATTTGGTGATTGAGCTTCGCCAGAACCGCAAGAGCCGCTGAGCCGAAACGCAGGCACATGGCAATCATGGCCATTAGAAACATCGTTTTTTTTGGACTGGGCCGGCCTAGGCCGCGTGCCCGGCGCGACCGTACAGCGGCGTGGTTCCGATAGGAAGTAATTCCACGAGTGTGTAAATCCCCAGAGTTATGCCCAGCGGAATATCAGAAACCGACAACACCGCAGCGATGAGGGCAAGCCCGCGGCCCGACCGCTGTCCTCCGAGCAGAGCCAGTCCAGCGAAAAACCCAACGAAGCCGCAGACGGCCGACAAAAGGATCACAACCGTATATAGAAAATGAAAAACACCTATCAGTGCAAAAGGGTCAGGCACCCGGCTGAGCAGAGCGCCAAACATTAAGGTAGCTGTCCTGTCATAGATCAGCAGGCAGAGCACCATGATCAGGCGAATGACTGCGTAAACGGTCCAAAAACTTCCAAGGGTTCGGAACTGATGGTTTGCGTTCGCAACAACGGGGTCATCTGAAGACATCACAGCCTCCGGCGGGCTCGCCTGCAACCCGAGAATCGACTTCAACGCATTACACGCTTCTATATCGCGGAATAGGAGGACAGTCTGTTTCTGTCCGAACGCATGGATCGACGCGACTTGTATCAAGGCCTGCGACAGACCAGTTCACTGAATCGTGACGTCTTGAAAAGCGCTTCCGACTTGAATAGACGCGCGGTCACCCTGTGTGGTCCGGCAAAGAGTGAACTCCGCCGGGTCCGGAAGCGGCGCACCCGCCGCGTGCAATGAGTTGAATTTGCGTGCCACGCAACTGTTCCTGATCTGGCTGCCTATCTGTGATCTTGCTGGTTGCCCTCGTGACCTGCCTGATAGCCGGTCTCGTAATCTCTCTTGTCGTCGTCTTTTTTGAAGTTCCTCTTCTTGGAGTGGTCACGTTTATGAGCGTTGTCGTTACGCCCGTCGCGCATACCTAGCTGGTAGTTCTTGTTTTTTGAATAATCCTGGTCGTGCTGTTCCTGCGGTGACGGAGACGCCGCAACTCGTGCCGCGCTCCCTGTGACTCCGATACCCAGTGCCATCGTCGCAATCCACACACATTGCTTCAGATTCGTTCGCATTCGCATAAGACCCCCATTCCTCTCATCGTTCATGTTCCGTGGCGTCTCAACCAACCCTAGTCTATACAGCCTCACTCTAAGAGCATCCGAGTATCGGCATCTGTCCCGTTTCAGACACATTTGTATTTTGCGTTTGAGGGCCTTCACCGGACCTGGAGCTGGCCGGCGTTCTACGCGCTTGCTGTGCTGCCTCTCACGAAATGGAGCACAAGTAGTACAAGTCCCACAATCAATGCGATGTGGATAACACTTGTGGTTACGTGAAATGCGAAAAATCCCAGCAGCCAAAGGACAATCAGAACTGCGGCGAGTATCCCAAGCATATTCTTCTCCTCACTTCCGCGCGCAAGATCATCAGGGATCCTGTTCTTACAAATTGTTCCGGCACTTCTTCGTGTGCGGGAAATCAACGCGCAGACAAGACTTTAACTACATGGAAGGCGGAGGGATGTCCGATTGTGGACACTAACGCATTTTTACTTCATCGTCGGTCGTTTACGCGATCGCCGAAACCGGCGGGCGGCGATCTTGGAATCGATGCACGCAACAGCGCCGGCCGTCGTTACGTCCAAAGCCTTTGCCGTCTGCGGGTCCATCTTTGGCAACTGTTCGAAATTGGACTGCGCGGATGCCATCCGGATGTCAGGATGAGTGGATGGCAAACGAAAAAGACAAGAAAGAACGCGTCAACGCGACCCGTTCCAGCGTCAGAAAGGAAATGGCGAAGCCGCGCATGGCCAGATCCGCAAAAATAGCGGAACAAAATTTGAATACCGCGCGAATTTCAGACCACTCGAGCGTCACTCTGCCCCGCCACAGCCGAACCAGTGACACGAACCGCCAAAATCAGCGAAGGCGGTTGACCAAATAGGTTCAAAAACTTTTCGCCAACCAGCCCTTGAGAACAATTCCATGGACGAAATCAGGGGGCAATAATGTGATTCCGGATGGCGTACCGAACCAGCCCCACCACCGAGTGACAGTCGATTTTCTGCATGATGTTGGCGCGATGCGTTTCTGCGGTCTTGGCGCTGATGTTCAAGGCAACAGCAACTTCCCTAGTGCTATGCCCTTCGGCCAGGAGCTGCATGACTTCCCTTTGGCGGCTGGTCAGCCGCCGAGCATCCTTGTAACCAGCCTGCCCCGTTTCTCTTAGTTTCTCCAAATATCCATCCAGAACCTTTCGCGCAACTCTTGCGGTGAAAAATGATCTTCCGTTACGCAATGCCTCCACGGCGGAAACCAGATCGTCTGCCGTGTCTGACTTCAGCAGATACCCGCGGGCTCCCGCCTCCAGTGCTTGCGGGAGCAATTGATCGGTATCGTGCCGAGCTAGAAGCAGGACCTGTGTTCGCGACGTGTCTTTCGTGATTCGTCGCGTCGCGTCCAGCCCATTCAGCGATGGCATTTCAATCTCCATGATCGCCACGTCCGGTTCGACCTGTTTTGTTCTTTCGACGGCTTCTCGGCCGTCACGAGCCTCTGCAGCTAAGTGCCATCCGGGTTGTTCTCGGACAAAAGCGCAAAGCCCTTTCCGCTCGATTTCGTTACCACCCGCCACCAATAGACGAAGCGCGCCCACGGTCTCCTCCTTTGGGGGGATGCCCCAGGGCGAACATGGTAAGGATATGGCCTGGGGCGAAACTGTCTCTTTTTGGACAGTGGGATAGAAACCCTTTTAATGCCCCGCTCAGATCACTCTTATTCCCGAGGAACATTCTTGGCGACAGCAGCACCTCCGTTGCACGTGTTTTCCATATGTGCGGCGGGCATATTGGCAGTCTACAATGCCGTGGCCATGAACTTGTCGAGGACCGTGCGGCTGCTGCTTTCGCTTGCGTCCGGCGCTGCGCTGGCGCTGGCGTATCCTTCGTTCAGTATCCCGCTTTTAGGATGGACCGCTCCGGCGTTCTTGATCGTCGCGGTTCTGGGCGCGCGGCCGCGATTTGCATTCCTGCTCGGATTGCTGCAGGGAGCGGTGTACTACGGCTTGAGCATTCCGTGGGTGTACACGGTGCTGCGGCAGTACGGGCCGCTCCCGGTGGCCCAGGCGGGAGCGGTTTTCGCGCTGCTGGTTGTGGCGGCTTCTTTATTTCATGCAGCATTTGCCGCGGTGATCGCCTGGATGAGCCGGACCTGTGTACAACGCGCGTGCCTGGCCGTGCCTCTTTTGTGGGTCGCGATGGAATTCGGGATTACGCGCCTGCCGGCGATTGGGTTTCCGTGGAATCTGTTGGGATACGTAGCCGCGGGAAATCCGGTGTTGGTCCAACTGACGGCGATCACCGGAATTTTTGGCCTTTCGCTGCTGGTCACGTCGTACAGCGCGCTGGCGGCTTGGGTCGTTTACCAAACGTCCCTGCAAAGGCAGGCGGGCACGGCGATGTGGATCAGCGCCAACGCCGCGCTGATCGTAATTGCTGTTGCCGGGCCTCGTTACATTCCGAAAGCCCCGGCCGACCACGTGGCGCATCTGGTCCAAACGAATTTCCCCGTGGCGACCAGCTATCCCTCCGACTGGATGCAAGTGCACGCGGGTGAAATGGATGAGCTTGAGCGCATCAGCATAGGCGCGGCGCAAAAATCTCCCGGGCCGGTCGTTTGGCCGGAAGTTCCCGCGCCGTTTTCATTGCAAGACCGAAATTTTGAAATTCGTGCCGGCCGCATTGCCCGCGACGCGGGCCACGGCTTTCTGGTTGGCGTGATCGATCTCAAGCCGCTCGGCAATGGCCGCACCGGCGTGACGAACAGCGCGGCGTTGCTTGGCCCGGACGGCTCACTCGATTTCATATACGACAAGATTCATCTCGTGCCCTTCAGCGAATATGTGCCGCGGAGAAATTGGTTTTTCTTCGCGAAGGATTTGACGAGCATCGTCGGCGATTTCGAGCCGGGCACGCAGTACAAGGCCGGCAAGATCGACGGCGGCCCATTCAGCGTCTACATCTGCTACGAAGCGACCTTCCCGAATGAAGTTCGCCGCTTCACGCTGGCGGGCGCGCAACTCCTGATCAATATTTCCGACGACGGCTGGTTCGGCCGCTCGAGCGCCGCCGCGCAGCATCTCGCGATGGCGCGCGTACGAGCGGTGGAAAATCGCCGCTGGCTCTTACGCGACACGAACAACGGCATCACAGTTTCGGTCGATCCTTACGGGCGCATCGTTGCGCGCCTCGCGCCGAATACGCGCGGAGAATTGGACGCCCCCTACGCGTTTCGCTCGGACATGACCCCGTATGCGCGGTGGGGCGACTGGCTCGCGTGGCTGTGCGTTCTTGGCGCGCTCGTGTTAGTGTTAGATGTGGCGCGCGACGCGCTCGCGCGGAAGAAAACTTAGCCGAGTGGAATACAAATGATCATCGAAGATTTGCAGCGGCAGCAGGAAGAACTCCGGAAACGCATCGAGCTCGTGCGGAGCTATCTTTGACGTTGCCCGCAGCCGCGAAACCCTAGCCTCCGTCGAAAAGAAAATATCGGCGTCGGACTTCTGGCAGGATCAGGAACAAGCCCAAAAAGTCATGCAGCAGCGCAAGGCCGCCGAGGCGGTCCTCGTCTCGGACGCGAAACTCGCGACCATGGCCAGCGACATCGAGACGTATTTTCATCTTGCCGAGGAAGAGAAAGACTCCACGCAGCGCGATTCGCTTCTCCACGAAGTCGACCGCGAAATGACTGCCGCCGAAGCCTACGTCTCCGAACTCGAAACGCTCACTCTACTCTCCGGCGAAAACGATCGACTGAACGCCATCATGACCATCAAGCCCGGGGCGGGCGGAATGGAATCGCAGGACTGGGCCGAAATGCTGCTGCGCATGTATCTCCGGTGGGCGGAGCGAAAAGGGCTGAATGCCACCGTCCTCGACTTGACGCCGGGAGAAGGCGCGGGCCTGAAATCCGCGACAGTGCGCGTCGAAGGAGAGAACGCGTTCGGCTTTCTCTCCACCGAAAGCGGCGTGCACCGGCTGATTCGGATTTCTCCGTTCGATCAGGCCGCGCGCCGCCATACGTCGTTCGCTTCCGTGTTCGTGATCCCGGAAGTAGACGACCGGATCGAGATCGACGTCAAGCCCGACGATTTGCGCGTCGATACTTACCGCTCCGGCGGCAAGGGCGGGCAGAACGTCAACAAAGTGGAAACCGCAGTGCGCATCACGCACCTGCCGAGCGGCATCGTCGTGCAGTGCCAGAACGAGCGCAGCCAGCACAAAAATCGCGAGCTGGCCATGAAGGTTTTGCGGTCGCGCCTCTACGAGCTCGAGATCGAAAAGCGCCAGGCGGAAACGCGCAAGATGGACGAAACCAAGCGCGACATTAGTTTTGGCAGTCAGATCCGCAGCTACACCCTCCAGCCCTACCGTCTGATCAAGGATCACCGCACAAAGTTTGAGGTGGGCGACGTCGATCGCGTCCTGGACGGCGATCTCGATCCGTTCATTCGCAATTTCCTACTGGCGCGAAGAAAAGGCACGCTGGGCAGCGCCGCCGAGGCAGGCGACGATTCGTAGAGTCCGGTTTCTGCTGTGATGGATTGCAACCGTTGCTGTAGCCCGCGTCTTTAGACGCGGGGTTCGTCGGTCGCGTCCGTAGCACGAACCCCGCCTCTAGAGAGGCGGGCTACAACACCGGGCGGATTCCACCATCGCCGTCAACGTGGCCGCCAACAAGGTCGCGCCGCTGCACTTCGGCCTCGCGTTTTCGCTATTTAGGGTTCTCTCACTACGTTTGGCCTCAATTCGTTGACAGGGTTGGGGACGCATGTTAGCGTCGATTTCGGCGTAAACAGTTTTTCTGCACATGAGATGTTCCGGCTGTTCCCCGCGGACCGTTTCAGAAGGGGTGCTGGCTTGAGCGAGAAGGATCGCAAGTTTCTTTTTACATCGGAATCGGTCACCGAGGGCCATCCGGACAAAATTGCCGACCAGGTTTCGGACGCCGTGCTGGACGCCGTCCTAACGGAAGACCCCACCGGGCGCGTCGCGTGCGAAACGCTGGTGACCACAGGCCTCGTCATGGTCGCGGGCGAAATCACCACTTCGGCAGTACTCGACTATTCCGAAATCGCTCGCAACGTGGTGCGCGATGTCGGTTACACGCGTGCCAAATTCGGTTTCGACGCGGAGACTTGCGCAGTTGTCTCTTCGCTCAAGCGCCAATCTCCTGACATTGCGATGGGCGTGGATACGGGCGGCGCGGGCGATCAGGGCCTGATGTTCGGCTTCGCCTGCGATGAGACGGAAGAGCTGATGCCGCTGCCGATCACGCTCGCGCATAAGCTCGTGCAGCGCCTCTCCGAAGTCCGCCGCAAAGGCGTGGTCGACTTTTTCCGGCCGGACGGCAAGTCGCAAGTCACCATCGAATATCACGGCGATCGGCCGGTACGTGTGGATACAATTGTCGTCTCGACGCAGCACAGCGAATCCGTCTCCAATCTCGACCTGCAAAACGCGGTGCGCGATGAAGTGATCCGCAAGGTGGTTCCCGCCGCGCTGATGGACAAGAACACAAAATTCCACATCAATCCCACCGGCCGCTTCGTCGTCGGCGGGCCGATGGGCGATGCGGGCCTGACGGGCCGCAAGATTATTGTGGACACCTACGGCGGCTACAGCCGGCACGGCGGCGGCGCGTTTTCTGGAAAAGATCCCTCGAAGGTCGATCGATCCGCCTGCTACATGGCGCGGCACGTGGCCAAGAACCTGGTGGCTGCGGGCGTAGCGCGCAAGGTGGAAGTGCAGCTGGCCTATGCGATTGGCGTCGCCGAGCCCGTCTCCGTCATGGCGGAAACCTTCGGCACCGGCTCGATCCCCGACGAGAAAATTACGGATTTGATTCGCGGCACGTTCAAACTGACGCCCCGCGGGATCATCGAATCGCTCAACCTGCGGCGGCCGATTTACCGGCCCACCGCCTCGTTTGGCCACTTCGGCCGCACGGGTCCGGGATTCACCTGGGAATTGACGGACAAGGCGGACTCAATTCGCGCAGAGGCTCGCTCCGGCGGACATGAAGTGGTTGCGCGCCGCTAAAGAAAATTTGTTTCAGACCGATTGATCATGGAACGGCTTCGGTGGCACAGCCGCTCTTTACCCCGAGCTTCTGCGAGGGGTTCGCTGTGCGGTTTTTGCAATCGTAACCACAGCGGCGACTCATCGGCAGCCTACAAACCCACACAGCCAAGAGTGGCTGTGCTACTTGAGGAGAAATTCGCGTGGCTAAGACTATGCAAACGACGGCGGGCGACGTGCGTGACATGGCCCTAGCGGAGCAGGGTAAGCGAAAAATCGAATGGGCTAATCAGCAGATGCCCGTTCTGCAGTTGATCCGCAAGCGATTCATCAAGGAACAGCCGCTGAAGGGTGTGCGCCTTTCCGCGTGCCTGCACGTCACCAGCGAAACGGCGAACCTGGCCATCACGCTGCGCGACGGCGGCGCCGATCTGGTTCTCTGCGCGTCGAATCCGCTCTCGACGCAGGATGAAGTGGCCGCGTCGCTTGTCAAGGATTTCAGTGTTCCGACATACGCCATCAAGGGTGAGGACAACGCCACCTACTACGCGCACCTGAACGCCTGCATCGATCACAAGCCGCAGATGACGATGGACGACGGCGCCGACCTTGTCACGTTGCTCCTCACCAAGCACCAGAACCTCGTCCCTGACGTCATCGGCGGCACCGAAGAAACCACGACCGGAGTGATTCGCCTGCGCGCCATGGCGAAAGACGGAACGCTCAAGTATCCCGTCATCGCGGTCAACGACGCGGAGACCAAGCATTTCTTCGACAACCGCTATGGCACAGGCCAATCCACGATCGACGGGATCATTCGATCTACGAATCTGCTGATCGCCGGCCTCAGAGTGGTCGTCGCCGGATACGGCTGGTGCGGCAAAGGCGTGGCAATGCGCGCCAAGGGCCTGGGCGCCGACGTGATCGTCACCGAAATCAATGCGGTGCGCGCCATCGAAGCGGTGATGGACGGCTTCCGCGTGATGCCCATGACGGAGGCCGCGAAGCTCGGCGACATCTTCGTCACCGTCACCGGCAACAAATCGGTTCTGACTCACGAGCATTTCGAGCGCATGAAGGATGGCGCCGTGATCTGCAACTCCGGCCACTTTAACGTTGAGATCGATATCCCCGCGCTCGAGAAAATGTCCAACGGCAAACGCATCGCGCGCCCGTTCGTTGAGGAATACTCGGTCAAGGACGGCCGCAGAATTTATCTCCTCGGCGAAGGCCGGCTCATCAACTTAGCCGCCGCCGAAGGGCACCCGGCCGCCGTCATGGATATGAGCTTCGCCAACCAGGCGCTCTCCGCCGAATACATGCTGCGGCACGCGTCCGAACTGAAAGCGCAAGTCTACGTGGTGCCCGAAGCCATCGACCGCCAGATCGCCAAGCTTAAACTCGAGTCGATGGGCGTCCAAATGGACAAGCTAACGCCCGAGCAAGAGCTGTACCTGGCGTCTTGGTCGGAGGGCACTTAAGCTTTTCTTTGATCGTCGGGCTTATCGATCCGCGCGGGTTTTGTTCCGTCGACGCGGTTTGGAGGGCCGGGCTTCAGCCCGGCCGTAAAGACGCCAAACAAGATCGGCTTTAGCCGCTGAAGTTCTCCATCGAGGCTTCGTGATCTCCTCATACTTTCTCGTAGAACCATTCAGCCTTTCTCTCCTCGACGCATGATGCGCGATTTCGCCAACTGGGCCCTCGAAACCGCGAAAATCCGCGGCGCCACCTACGCCGACGCCCGCGTTATGGACATCCGCCTTCGCGATCTGTCTACAAAAAACGGCCAGGTCGGCACGCTCGCCGAATCGGAATCGTACGGCATCGGGATCCGCGTGATCGCGAACGGCTCCTGGGGATTCGCCTCCACCGACCGCCTCACGCGCGAAGGAATCTCCGCCTGCGCCGCGGAAGCCGTGGCCATCGCGAACGCATCGGCGCTCGCGAAACTCCACGACGTGGAAATGGTCCCAGTCGACGCGTATCAGGATACCTGGCAGAATCCCTACGTCAAGGATCCGTTCCGGATTCCGATCGAGCGGCAACTCGATCTGCTCCTCGCCGCCGACCGCGAAATGTCGCGCGTGAAGGGTGTGACCGTGGCGGAAACCTCGATGGCTTTTCGCCGCATCGAGCAATTTTTCGCTTCGTCGATCGGCTCGGCCATCCATCAGATCAAAATGGAATCGGGCGCGGGGATCGTCGCCACCGCGTTCGCGGGAAACGAAATTCAGAAGCGCTCGTATCCGAACAGCTTCGGCGGGCAGCATCAGCTCGCGGGTTATGAGCTGGTCGAATCACTCGATCTCGCGAGCCACGCGCAGCGCGTCGCGGAAGAAGCGGTCGCGCTCCATTCCGCCGCGCAATCGCCCGAAGGCGTGAAAACGATCATCCTCGACAGCTCGCAGCTCGGCCTGCAGATTCACGAGTCCATCGGCCATCCGATCGAGCTCGACCGCGTCCTGGGCATGGAAGCCAATTTCGCCGGCATGAGTTTTCTGACGACGGAGAAGCTGGGCAAGCTGCGGTACGGTTCCGACATTGTGAATGTAGTGGCGGATGCGCGGCTCGAGCACGGGCCGGGACTCGGAACGTTCGGCTATGACGATGAGGGCGTCCCTGCGCAGTGCACGCCGATCATCGCAAACGGCCTCTTCACCGGCTACCTCTCGAATCGTGAGACCGCCGTTTCCATCGGCCTGAAACAATCGGGCGGTACGATGCGCACCGAATCGTGGAACCGCCTGCCGATCATCCGCATGACCAATATCAGCATTCTTCCGGGCGCGTGGCGCTTTGAGGATTTGATTGCGGACACCGATGACGCCATCCTGATGGAGACGAACCGCTCCTGGTCCATCGACGATCGTCGCTACCACTTTCAGTTTTCCACAGAAATTGGCTGGGAAATCAAGGGCGGCAAGAAGACCCGCATGCTGAAAAATCCCAGCTACAGCGGGATCACCACGGAATTCTGGAACAGTTGCGACGCGATTTGTTCGCGCAAGCACTGGACGCTGTGGGGCACGCCGAATTGCGGCAAGGGCCAGCCCATGCAAACCATGGGCACAGGCCACGGTGCGTCGCCCGCGCGCTTCCGCAACGTAAAGGTGGGCGCAGCGTTCGCGAAGTAAGTAGACCAGGCTTCTAGCCTGTCGGGTTCAGTTACAGCGAGATCGATCCCGCTGCGACCAACCCCGACAGGCCATAAGCCTGTCCTACTCGTCGCGGCTACAAGACATTGCTCAGAATGAAAGGACTTGTGAAAGGCATCCGCAAAACGTCGGTGAAGAAACTCCGCGTTCCCAGAAGCCCCGCAACTGGCCCGGCCGTTGCCGCCGCGCATCTGCTTTCCGACGCCGAGCTGCGCCGCATCGCCGAGCGCATCTTCAAATTCAGCGACGCGGACGAAACCGAAGTCGAAATCGCCGCGGTCACGGACGCACTGACGCGCTTCGCCAACAACACGATCCACCAAAACGTCGCCGAACAATCGCTCACGGTTTCGGTGCGCACCGTACTCGATGGCCGCACGGCGCGCGCGACCACCAACAAGACCGATGACGACTCGCTGCGGCGCGTGGTGGAAACCTCGAAGTCGCTCGCGCGCAGCCAGCCGCGCAATCCCGATCTCCTGCCCATGCCCGGGCCGCAAACGTACCAGAAGGTCGCACGCTATTTTGAGAACACCGCGCATGCGACGCCCGCCGATCGCGCCCGCGCCGTCGCCCGCGTCGCAGCCCTGGCCGAAAAAAACAAGCAAACCGCTGCCGGCATTTTTTCAACGGGCGTCATGCAATCGGCGATCGCCAATACGCGGGGCCTCTTCGCCTCGCACCGGCAGACGCGCGCCGAATTTTCCATCACCATCCTCGAATCCGATTCCTCGGGCTGGGCCAAGGCCAACTCGCCCGATCTCAGCCAGATCGATCCGGAAGCGATGGCGCGCAGCGCAAGCGAAAAATCCACCGCGTCCCGCAATCCCTCCGAAGCCGCGCCTGGGCGCTGGACGGTGATCCTCGAACCCTCGGCCGTCCTCGACCTAGTCGGCTTTCTCTTTTACGATTTTGCGGGCACGGCGATGGCCGACCAGCGCTCCTGCTTCACGAAACGCATGGGCAAGCGCATCCTCGGCGAAAACATCTCCATCGTCGATGACGCCTACCACCCGCTGCAGTCGGGCGCGCCGTTCGACGGCGAGGGAATCCCGCGCCAAAAAGTTCTCCTCGTGGACAAGGGGATCCCCAAGAATCTCGTCTACGCGCGCGCCACTGCCAAAAAAATGAAAGCCAAGCCCACCGGCCACGGTTTTTCCCTGCCCAACGACATGGGCGAAGCGCCGATGAATCTGGTGTTTTCCGGAGGCAAATCCTCGTTGGACGAAATGGTGCGCTCCACCGAGCGCGGCATCCTGGTCACGCGCGTCTGGTACATCCGCGACGTCGATCCCTACGAAAAAGTCTTAACCGGAATGACGCGCGATGGAACGTTTCTCGTGCAGGATGGCAAGGTCGCCGGCGGGGTCCGCAACTTCCGCTTCAATCAAGGTGTTCTGGAGATGCTTTCAAACGTCGAAATGATGAGCCCAGCCGTGCGCGCCGCAGGCGAAGAATCGTTCGACATGGTAGTGCCGGCGCTGAAGGTCCGGAATTTCCATTTCTCGGAAGTCACAAAGTTCTGAGTTCGCCTGGTACATGTTTTCGAGTTACGTCATTCGTTCAACTTGAGCCTTCTGATTGCAAAACCTGCCGCGGGAATCACAAAGACTATGAAAACCCAAAACGATAATGTTTCTAACTTAGCTTGGTCTTCTGCCGAGCCATAATGCGGACCAGGGGTCACCGTCAGGTGAATCGTCCAGCCTTCGTCCGGCTGGGGAACCTGTGGCCGTCGGGCGACGTAGTAAGCGTCGAGAACAAACAAGGAAATGAACAAAGATGCGTAGGCAACAATTCCAACACGCACGAGTATATTGGACAGGATTCTCCACTCCTTGTCCGTTAGGTTCCTCATAACTGAATCTTACTCTGTGTCTTCGTACCGGGTAATCGGGAAGGCTTAGAGAGGCTCGCCTCCGTAACCTCGCTGGCGACGTAGGGCGGGTAGCAAATCGACGCTTAGTGGCCGCCTTCCTTGACCGCCTTCTGCTCCAGCGATTCTCCCCCGTGCAGCAAGCGGTCCTCGCAGGCGATGAATTCCTCGAGGGTCCAATCGGGGTGGTATCGGTAGATCGTGCGTCCCGTCCAGGGTTTCGTGAAAGCTTTCGGGTCATCGAACGTCCAGTCGATCTGCAACTTGTCGTGAGTGACCCGCTGCGCGCGCCATGTGACGTGCAACGCGTCACTGTGGGGATGGCCCTGCCGGTCGAGCCAAGTGATGTCTTTTAGGCCGATCGTATCGACGACGAGCGTGTCCCCGTCCCACTTGCCAACGGATTGGCCCATGTAGGTGGGATCGGGATCGTCGGGAAGTTTTCGCCCGTCCGTCCAGATGTGGCTCACCAAGTAATCTTTTTCGAACAGGATGAGCACTCGGTCACGAACCTGCAGGATCTCGAACGGAAAAACTTCCGTCATGAGGCGGGGCATGCCGGTCGGAAAACAACTCGCCACGGTCGGGTCCAAGTCAACTCGTCCGTTGGTGATTGCCGGCTGTCCTGGGTCGTCGTTCTTGTTCGCCTTCCACTTCGCCTCTGCCCAGGGCTGGAACGACGGGCCCTCCTTCGGATTAAACGTGGGTCCCACTTCCGTGATGTTGGCCCAAACTCCGCTCAGGTCCGGCGCTTGCGCCGGGGCTTCCGTCTTCTTCGAAGTTGGTTTGGATGGGGTCTGAGCGAGCAACGCCGGAGAGATTGCGAGCGCCACCAGAAGCGAAAGGGTCGGCCCGAAAGTCTGATTCACCCATCGATTTCGCATCACGGAACTCCTTGCTCACTCCGACATTGGAGTCGTAAGCGCCGGACTACGCCGCCGCCCAAAGCCGGCGCCACAAGAGGCCACAAAAAGTCCGCCATTGTCATTCTGAGCGAAGCGAAGAATCTCTCTGCCGCAGATTGAAAGAAAGAGAGATTCTTCGCTTCGCTCAGAATGACACCATGAAGGCCGTCGCGGGAAGCCCTGAAGCTTGCCTCAGTTCTGCACGGCTGGAGTGAGCACCCGGCCGTCCGGCCATGTGATTTTGCTGAAATTAATGTAGGTGCCGCCGCCCTTGACGCGATGACCGACGAGGGTGACCTCATCTCCAACCTTGACGGTAGTCTTGCTCCAGCCCTGCCGGGCCAGCGTATTGGGGCTGTTCGTTTCGGCAATCCATTTTTCAGTCTTCCCATCGTCGCCCGTGACGTCGAGGTAGATGAGGGCGTGAGGATTGACCCAGTCGAATTGCGTCACCACTCCCTTCACGGTCGCGGTGTTCGTCACATCGTAATTCGATCTGCCGTGGTGCGCGAGCGCCGGCCCGCAAAACAGAAGAAGACCAATGGCCCCGATCAGCAAAGCCAATCGTGTATTTTTCATTTGAGGAACCTCGGAAATTTCCACCGTGCCCTTGCGCAGAACCATATGCCAGCCGGACTTTGGTGTCAATCTCAGCTCGCTGCGCGGTGCGGTCGGATGAAAACGACGCTCGGGCGGCCACGTCACGATCCATCCGACCTATTTCAGCCGGACCGTGTACGTCACGCGAAGTTCCTTAGTGCGCGCCCGCGTCATTGATTCGAGGCACGCAAGGTATGCGGGGTGCGCGCCGGTGCCCATGCCATACAGAGCGCGCTCAGCTTCACAGTTGGAGTCGCGATACTGAGTCCACAATCGTTCGGTTTCAATGAGACGTTTCGCATCATCGCCCTCGACTCTCTTTCGAACGTCCTGGACAGGGCATTTAGCGCCGCGTCGGAAGACGCCTTCGCCTTGGCGAGGCATTCGACCAAATCAGGTGTCCCGCCCACGTTTAGACACGGGGAATCCGACTCATTCATATGCTGGGCCGAAAATGGCACCGCGCCCGAGAGGAACATTGAGATCAAAACAAGACACAGATACTTCCGCATTGGCGTTGCCTCCAGCTTTCCTGTTCGGTGGGCGCAGAGCGTAAGCCTACCAAAGGGCCTAAACCTTGGGGAAATTGAATGACAAAGAGTCGCGGGTACGGTAATTTGTGACTATGGAAACAGTGCGCATAGAGTTGCCGTCTGATCTTGTTCGGGCGGCGAATCTAGAGGAGAGTAACCTCTCCCAAGAAGCCGCCCGACTTCTGGCCCTCGAACTTTATCGCGAGGACAAGGTCTCGCTTGGGCGCGCTGCGGAACTATGCCAGACTCCGTTAGTGTCGTTCATGGATTTTGCGGCGAAGCACGGTGTTCCGCCGCTGCGGTACAGCTTTGAAGACCTCGAAGAAGAACGCCAGACTGCTGATCGTTTCAAAGTGTGACAGTCGTAGCCGATTCTTCGCCCCTTATCATTCTGACCAAGCTTGGGTGTTTCGATAGCTTGAATCGAGTCTTTCCGCGTGTTCATATCTCCTCTGAAGTGCGCCAAGAGGTCGTCGTCGCAGGCGCAGGCCTGCCCGGGGCTTTGGAAGTGTCGAAGGCCGAATGGATCGAAGTGAAAGCGGTACAGAGTCCAGCCCATCTCCATTCGGAGCAGCGAAAGTATGGTTTGGGTCCGGGGGAGATGAGCACAATCCTCCTGGCGAAGGAGCTTGGCGCGAATCCTGTGCTCCTCGATGACTACAGAGCGCGCAAGCTGGCCAAGGCGGAAGGCCTCGAGATTATGGGGAGTATCGGTTTGCTTGAGATTTTTTGTTTACGACACTATTTCGCCGATCTTCGGAGTGTGTTTCAGCAATTGCTGACTCAAAACGCTTATATCGATCAACGATTGCTAAATCGCCGTCTCCGGGCTCCGGACCTCCCTCCACTTTGAGCCATCTGTACTGCGGTAGTGCCTCGACGCCTCGTTAAACCCATCCGAAAGCGCGCTTTCTCCGTACCATCTAAGTAGTAGTGGTACAGTCGAAGAAAGCTACATGGACCGCCGCAGATTCATTTCGATCGCTGGGGGCGCGGGGCTGGGGATTCTGCTGCCCTACGCCGTGTACCGTTCGCTGGCGTATGGGTACGGCGCGGGGCACGTCAACGTCAAGGGATACGAGCAGTTTGGCCCGGAGGCGGCTCTGCGCGCGATTGCTCCGGTGGACCAGTTTTACATCACGTCGTCGCACGGCGAGCCGGCGGTGGACGTGAACAAGTGGTCGCTGGCGATCGATGGTCTCGTCACCGACCCGCTGCATTTCGATTATGACGACATTCGCAAGCTCACGCCGTACGAGACGACGCTCACGCTCGAGTGCATTTCCAACGAAATCGCGGGCGGGTTGATCGACACGGCCAACTGGCGCGGCACGCTGCTTCGTCCGCTACTCGAACGCGCCGGGCTCAAACCGAACGCGAAGTACGCCATCCTGTACGCCTCGGAAGGATACACGACCGGCCACACCATCGACCGGCTGACGCGCGGCGCGAATTTCCTCGCGTATGACATGGATGGTGAGCCGTTGACCCGCGTCCACGGTTTTCCGCTGCGCGTCCTCATGCCGGGGATATACGGCATGAAGACGCCGAAATGGCTCACGCGCATCGAGCTTGTCGACAAGCATCATTTCGGCTACTGGGAATGGATGGGCTGGTCGGACACGGGCGAGCGGCAACTGCAATCCGTGATCGACGATCCGAACGAAGCGCAGCAAATTGCAGGACAGAGTTTCGTCATCACCGGCTGGGCCGTGGCGAACGAAGTAGGCGTCGCGAAAGTGGAAATCTCCACTGATGGCGGCGCCACCTGGAACCCGTGCCAGATTTTCAGCAATCCGATGCCGTCGCAAGTGTGGGCGTTCTGGCGTTACGTCTGGGCGAATCCGCCAAGCGGAAAACACGAAATCCAAGTGCGCGCCACCGACACAAACGGCAAGCTGCAGACGTCGTCGCGCTCGGGCGAATGGCCGGACGGCGCGACGGGATATCACTCGGTGACGGTCAATGTAGCGTAGGTGCGTGAGTGGTGACCGGTGACTAGTGACTGGTGAACCGAAAACCCGCCGTGGTGAATTTCAGAGCTTATCTTTCGCGCGCGAAGATCCACTAGTCACCAGTCACTAATCACCGGTCACTGTTTCACGAACGTCAGACTCGCCACCGCCTTCGAGATCACGTTTTCCTGGACTTGAATCAGGTCGGAATTCGCCCACGTCATGCCGAGCAGTGTGAATGCGTTGTTGTCCTTGAGCAGCGTCAGGAGGATGACGGACCAGTCGCGGCCGTCCACGGTGCCGCGCGAGCGCTGCTCGATGGCGGGCACGCCTGCGACGGACAGCGTGCGGGTCGAAATCAGGCGGTAATTTTCGTACACGTCCTTGAGAGCCTTTTCCGTGGCGGTGGCGTGCGCATCCAGTGAATCTTTCGCGGTCGTGCGGCCGATGACGAGCAGCGTGGTCTGGTCGCTCGTGCCCAGCGCGGCCACGGCGTCGGGCAGCGCCTTGCGCGCCGCAGGGATCAGGTCCCAACTGGGCGGCCTGTACATCTGAAACCCATACGTCTCGTTCACATACTGGTTGCCGCGAATCTCATCGTGGATCACTGGCGGCTCGGGAGGCGGCGGTGGCGCGGGCGGCGCCACGGGCGCTTCGGCGGCCACGGTCTTGATTTTGGGCGGAGCCATGTCGGCCTTCGCGCCAGGATTCGCCGCAGCGCCAGGATTGACCGGAGCGCGCATTGATGAGATCGAACTCGCGTCCGCGGCCGCGGTACCGGCCGACGCGGGCTGCTTCACCACCGCGGGATCGATCGCAGACGTTGCGGCGGGGGCAGAGGAGGAAGAAGACTCGGGTGTTGCCGCCGGCTTCGCTTTCGGCTCAGGCTCTTTCTTCGCCGCAGTAATATTGATGTCCGCGACTTTATCTTTTCGGATCAGGGCAAATCCGTAGGCGGTTTCGACGCGGAACGAATCGTTTTCAAAGCCGACGATCGTGCCGGTAATCTTCGTGCCGTCTTTCAGACGAATCTCGTCCGCGCACACCGCGCCGGACGCGACGAGCGAAAACAGCAGGGCCGGAGCGAGGATCGACTTGCCACGCATGATTTCCAGTATGGCAAAGGCGGGAATCGGTCAGCAAGGCGCAGGGCGGAGAAGTGCCCGGTGAGTCACGGTCCGACGGAGAATTTCAATTCCAAATTAGAGGTTCGTCCAGACCCCCGCGGCGAACTTCTTTACCGTCTGAAACCCGAGCTTCTCATAGAGCAGCACCGCGCGCTCGTTACCGGACGTGACCGTCAGCGAAACGGTCGTAAAGTGGCGCACGCGAAGGGCCCGCAGCGAAGCTTCCAGAAGCCGCCGCCCGAGCCCGCGGCCCTGGTAGCCCGGCATGGCGCAGATTTGCGTCGTGTGGCCAACGCCTTCCGCGACGCGCGAGTTCAGAACCACGCCGACAAGATGATTCGCGTGAGGAGCCTTCAGAACAAACGAAGCCTCCGGCTGGAACTGGCCGCACCCGGGCAAAATAATGATGTTTTTCAAAAAGCGCAGCGCGCCCGACTCGCTGCGGTACTGGTCGTTGATTTCACCGTCCACGTGGTTCGCATACGCGAGCTGGATCAGCCGCGCGCACGGCTCGAAGTAGCGATGGTCCCAGCGCTCCAGAATCAGCCCCGCGCCCGGCCCCTCTCGAATCATCCCGGTGGGAACGTCAAATGATTCCCCAATAATGGAATCGAGCCGGGCAATCATGAACTGCCGCATGTAGAGCCGGAAGCCGTATTCGTTCAGGACGGAATCGAGCTGATACCCGAACGGAATCAGCTGCGCTTCGACGCGCTCCAGCTTCGGAATGCCGCTGAGTGTTGTCAGGGTGTCGGTCAGCAGTTGCTTGCTCAATTCCTGCTGGGAATAGCGAGGTGAAACGAAGAGGCCGCCGACAAGCCCTTTATGATCCTCCAGCACGTAAAACGCGTACCCGATCGGTCGCCCCTCTTCCAAAATGGCCGAGCCGGTCAGCGATCGCGCGTCAATGAATTTTTTGATCAGTTCGGTCGAGGCTCGATAGTCCCAGCACAGCTCTTCGCGCCATTGCTGCGCCTCCTCGGCCAGCAAGGGCTCGAGCTGCCAGGACGACAACTGCCGCAGATCGACAATCTGCATGCTCCCCGTCCCCAGCCTTTGGCTCGTCGCGTGCATAACCATTCTTACCATAATTATTAACGCACGGGGGTTTTGAGCGGTGGGACGGGATGTACTTCGGAAACATGGGGCCGTTCGGTTGTCCATGACAAGGCAACAACTGTGCTACGATGCGCGTGCCGGGCGAATCGATCTCCCCTTTCCAACGCATCGCCGGCCGGGAGACCCTCGCTGCACGGCCACGAATTCGAGCGCATGGGTTTTTTCTCGGAAATTCGACATCCCTCGACTTGGTACACCCAGTTCGCCATCGCCGTTCTGGCGCTGGCGATATTCGCGTTTCTCCTGACGGCGGCGGTCTCTGGATTTCTTGTTTACCATATGGTTATACCGCCGCGCAGCCATTCCGACGTGAACCTGCAATCGTTTCCCGGCCATCCCGAGAAACTCGCGTTCACGGCAGGTGGCACCGCGCGGGACGGGTGGTTTTTTCCCGGACGCAAAACCGCGCCCACGGTCATCCTCTGCCCGGCCTACGAATCGAGCCGCGGCGAGCTGCTGACGATGGCTTCGGCCCTGCAGGACCAGCAATTCAACGTTTTGCTTTTTGACTTTTCCGCGCAAGGCTCGAGCGACGGCCGCTCGACGCTGGGATTCCAGGAAGTGGCCGAGTTGCGTGCCGCCATGGATGCGGTCGCCAAACGAGGCGACGTTGACGTGGACCGGTTCGGCTTGTGGGGCGCAAATATGGGCGCATACGTGGCGCTGGCCGAGGCGTCGAATGACCATCGCGTGCGCGCTGTCGTGGCGGACTCGCCGTACACTCACCCGAATGACATGGTCGCGCTCCAAGTCGCCCGCTCCGGCCTCGGATCGATTCCTTTGGTGACCAGGATGTCGCAGATGATTTTCGGATGGTTGAACGAGCCGTACCGGAACACGCCGCGGTTGACCGCGCAAATCGGAAAACTCTCCGGCGTCGCGCAACTCTATCTCGATTCCCCGGACGAGCCGCGCCTTGCCGCCACCACGTCCTTGCTGTTCCGGATTTCCCCGCCTCCCCACGAGCTCGTCGATCTCCCGCACGGGAACTACGCCGGCATGCTGGACGAGGAAAAACGCAGCTACGAAAACCGCATCGTGAGTTTTTTCCTGGTAAGTCTGCCGTAAAAAACAGTGATTCGTGACTCGCTTGCCCTGAGCTTCGGCGAAGGGTGACCCGTGACCCGTGAAAGCCCTCGCCGGGAGCTCAGGTTTTCACGAATCACAAATCACGCGTCGCTAGCCACTAGCCACCAGGTCACTAACTATCGCCGGACTTTACTCCTCGTCCCCGTCCAGGCCATCCGTCGGCGTGATCGTGCCGAACAGGCCGTGGAGCTCGTTCTGGATTCCGGCGGTGAAATACAGCGTGTTCGCCAGCCCGGCGGATCCGTCGTTTCCGAAGGTGAGCGACCACAATCCGTCGATGAACATGAGCGAGTTATCGGGATTCCTCAGGAAGCCAAGGAACTGGTGCGTGAAGCCGTCATAGGCTGCAATCCAGCCGCTGCGGAAGTTGCCCACGAGAATGGCGTTGCTGTACTCGCCGAAATCACGGGTCGTCCACACCACGCCCCACGGCGCGTTCAGCCAATCGCCATGCTGGAGGTGGCCGATGTGTTTGCCTGAGGGCGTGAAGATTTCGACATAGCCGAATCCGTCGCCGCCCACGGGATCGTGCTTGAGCGAATCTTGCTTCGCGTAGGTGACGAATAGCTCGCCGCCGATGTTCTGCACATTGAACGGCGCGAATCCCTCCGGGATTTCCTCATCGTCGCCGGCCTGGAAAGCGTCTTCGCCCAGATGCACGCGCTTGAACGTCGTGTCGTAAACCTCGACTCGTCCCGAACGGAAATTCGTGACATAGAGGAATTTGTTGCCGTTGATTTCGCCGGACGTCGCGCCCTTGTAAACCGCGCCTTGCGCCGACCCTTTATCGGAGTTGTCGACTTCCAGCTCTGCTTCCACCCCTCCTGCCCACGCAGAGATCGTCCCGTCCTCGGTGGAAAAAATGAAATGCGCGGACTTGCCGTTCTTCAAATGAAAATCCGCCGCGGAGCCGTTGTACACGATCCCGGTCGGGGTAGAGGTCGCGCCCGGGTTGAACCCCGGCGGCGGAACGATCACGACTCCGTTGCCGTTGATCAGCACGATCGATCCATCGCCGTTATACAGCGTGGACGTGCCCGAGTTATTGTTCGACACCCACCAGGGACTGCCGCTGGGACTGCGGGTCAACCCCCACGGATTTTGCAGATTCGGATCATGAACAGGCGCCATGCCCGGGATGTCCGAAACCAAGTTCGTCTGTTGATAGTGCTGCGCGAACGTGAATGCCGGGAAAAGGAGCAGAACAGCGCTGGAGAACAGCAGGGACTTCCACAACCGACCACCACACCTCATAATCTTCACCTCTTCAAATTTTGGATATCGAAATTCCGGCGCCAGGAAGGGAGAAGGTTAGAGGGCTGGCGCCGGTTTTCGATTTACGTCGTAAGGAAATATCAAATCGCGCATGCACGGGTTGTCACAGCGGTGTCGGATGATTGTCAAAAGGTTGTACGGAGCGCGGACATTCGTCAGCCTGGGATTATTACAGTGGGGTTAACAAACGCCGCGAGGTGGGG
>Ga0210394_10001312_pt1 | contig 40951 bp, 32 predicted proteins | sample IncBWC12MmetaG_FD_160121 | JGI IMG/M metagenome (GOLD analysis project Ga0210394, IMG submission 160121) | Forest soil microbial communities from Barre Woods Harvard Forest LTER site, Petersham, Massachusetts, United States - Inc-BW-C-12-M | ecosystem: Environmental > Terrestrial > Soil >...
TGCCCCCGCGAGGAGATTTGAGTATCGCGTCCTTTTTGGCTAAAGAAAAGCCCTTTCTTTGCGTGAAGCGTCGCTTCGGGATATCAGGCAGAACTCACGCAACCAAAAAGCAACCAACCACCAGCAACCAGCACGAACCGCGGCCAACCACTCACCGTAGCCGTCACAGAGAAATCATCGTGTTAGGTTCGCCGGGGTTCGCCCCGCCCGGCGCCGGGAAAATTGAAAATCCGCGTGTCGGTGGTTCGATTCCGCCCCTGGCCACCAATAATCGCAAACGAATGGCCCGCGACGCGGGTGCCTCGATCCAGCGGAATGACGCTACGGCCACCGCGCTGCATCCGGCCGCGACCGAAGCCGCTGCGATCGCGCCGACAATCCCGTTCATCGGCGGGAGGCTGTGAAGGAGCGCAACACCAACGTTCTCATGAAGCAGGTAGAGCCCATACGACGTTCCCCCGATCATCACGATGGGCTTCCACGAAAGGACGGACACGAAGGGTCGGAACCAGACGGCAGCGGCGAACAGGATCGGTACGAGTACAACGACACCCATCGGAACTGCGTCCCGCACCCCGGCAGCACTCTGCGCGAGTAGCTCCAGCGTACCAAGCGCAATCAGGAACGCCCCGACGGGCCACTCCGCTCGGAGCACCAGAGCGTGAAAGCCGACGCCCATGACAAACCAAGGCAGAAAGAGCGGGATGAGCAGGTTGTTTGACACGGGCGAGGCAATCGGAATACGCACGAGCAGCAACCCGCAAGCAAGTGCCGACAGCAGGCCCATCGTGACGCGGAACCGGCTACGCGCCGTGAAGTAGACGAGACATGCCAGCGCGTAGAACTGGACCTCAACGTAAAGTGACCAGTACACGCCGTCGATGCTGTAGAAACCCCCGCCCGGCGGGATTCGATTCAGAACTACCGGGTCAATGAAAGTAATCGAAGATACGAACCAGATCCAGTGCTCCGGGAAAGGCGCGTGCGGTATCACGTGCATCGCGGCGAAGGTGATCATGCTGAAGAGAAGCATCGCGGGTGCCAGCCGGGCGTACCGCCGCACAATGAACTCGCGGGGCGTCTTGCAGCGATCAAGCGTCATCGCGACCACGAACCCCGAGATCACGAAGAAGAGTTGTACGCCGCATCCTCCGAAGCGCACCCCCGGTAAGCCGGTAAGCGCGGTGCCATAGGGGTACAGACTCTCGGGATTGAGCGCTGGACCCCAGCGGTAGCAGTAGTGAAACGCCACGACAGCGAGAATCGCGATCGCCCGCAGTCCATCGATGCTCGCGATTCTCCGACTGTCCATGAACAGCAAACCCTTCTGCCGGGACCCCAGGTTGGCGCGCTCGCGCCGAGGACTGGCGTCCGCTCAGTTGTTGCCGAAGATCGTGCGCAGCCGCTGGGTGTCCCCATTCGGCTTGCGGATCTGGAGTTCGCGCCATTCCTTCTCGGGCGTTTGCGGCATCGCGAGGATTGCCTGGCGCGCTTCGCTCAACCGGTGCTTCAGCATCGGCCGGAGCGCTGCGGGCAGCTCGGCGGCCTCCTTCTCCGCGTCCGTCTCGGCGAGCTCCACGTCGCAGAACGCACGGAAGTACTCTCCGTAGAACTCCTCGTAGAGCTGCAGCGGCTCAGCGAATGCCGCGTCGCGCATGAGGTGCTCGCCCAGGTGATGCGTGCACAGGTAGCTCGAGCTGCAGCGCACGTAGCTGGAGTGCTCGGCCAACACAGCGTTGCTGTAGTCGCCGCAGCCGTAGAACAGCCGAAACAACCGGCGGCGCTTGGATTTCGTGAGCCGTACATCGCGCAGGTACTCGAACAGCGCGCGCCGGTGCACCAGGGGAAAGGCGGTTGCGCGCAGCGCGGCGACCTGATGCGGGAGTCGCACGTGCTCCGATACGGCGCGCATCAACCGGTCGTGCTCAGCCTGCCAGCGCCCATAGAGTTCCCGGCACTGCAGAAGACGCCTGGTGACCAGGTCCGCGGGGGAGCGCGCATACGCGGACATCGCCACGCGCAACTCGGACTCCTCCATGAGCCGCGCGTGCTTATACGCAGGGATCATCATGCGGTCACCGCGGTGAATCCCTCCGCGGGGGAAGGAGTTAGTATCGCTGCCGCCTACACCCCGCCCGCCCGACAGTCCTCGTCCAAGTACCCAATGGCCGGAACGCGCGCCCCTTAGCCCCTCACCGCTCGATTAGATTGCGATGAGACGAAGTCCTCGTTCGGCATAATCGCCGGGGCCGAAACGCGCGCTCCTTAGCGCTTGCCGCGAAGTGTAAGACCGCGACTATTCGAGCAATGTGCGACCGTACTCTGAGTCATCCGGACTACAGCGTGCGACTCAGTAGTGATCGTCAATTGCGCTTCGCAGCACCCGGCCGGCCTCACCGCAGGCAGGTGGTGTCGAGTAGTCCGAACGGACTATCGCCGGGTGCGACGTAGCTCAATGGGACTAGCCAACGATGCTGCGGGTTGGTTACTGCAGATGCGCCGGACCCGGCACGGGCGGAAGTCCTGGCGCGACCTTTACAACAATCAGGGAGACCCGTCATGCGCATCGACGCGAACACGCGGCTGTCGCGGCTTGGTCTTGTCCGGCGAACCGCCGTGGCCCTCCTCATCCTGTTCAGCTTCGGGCCCGAGGTGCGCGCCGACAACGGGTGGGTGCCGACCGCGACGCAAGGCATAACGCTGGCCAACTTCACCGTCGCGGCGCAGTCGCTCGGCCCGTTACCCGATACGGCGCCGCTGCACATTCTCGTGGGCCTGAGCGTGCAGAACGGCGCCCAGCTCAACAGTGCGATCGTCGCCCACAACACGCGCGGAACCGCCACCTACGGGCGATTCCTCACGCCGGCGCAGTTTGCGGCGAGTTACTCACCGAGCGCGGGCCAGACCCAGGCCGTCGAGTCGTACCTCGCCAGCATGGGTTTCACAAACATCTCGGCGCCGGCCAACGGCCTGTACGTGTCCGCGTACGGTACCGCGGCGACGGTCGCGGCGGCGTTCAATACCGGGCTGTGGCAGTACCAGATCTCCGGACCGAACGGGGAGCCGGCGCGCACCGTCTACGCCAATACCCAGACGGCACAGGTACCGAGCAGTCTCGGCGGCATCGTGCTCGCGGTGGTGGGCCTCGAGAACGTCGACACGGTGCACACCTTCCTCGGCAACTGGCCGGCCGCCGCGCCGGCGCAGCCTGTGCCTGCGCCCAACCCGCCGGCGAACCCGGTGACCTTCACGCCGCAGGACTTCTGGAACGTTTACGACGTCGGCGGCCTTCCGGCCGCCACTAACACGACCATCGCGATCTTCGCCGAAGGGAATCTCGCTGGGATCCTGCCGGATCCCAACAATCCGGGTGCGCCGAGCGACCTGCGCCAGTTCGAGAGCGAGAACGGTCTGCCGCAGGTGCCGGTGCAGATCGTCAAAGTCGGTCTCGGCAGCACTGACACCAGCGGTGCGGTCGAGTTCGACATGGACACTCAGGAATCGACCGGTATGGCCGGCAACGTCCGGCAGCTCATCGTCTACGACGCCGATTCGCTGAACGACGTCGACCTCATTCCCTCGTTCAACGCATTCGTCACCCAGAATCTGGCGCAGGCGGGCAGCGCCTCATTCGGCGGCTGCGAAACGCTCGAGTATCTCTCGGGCGCGATGGTGCTCTACGACCAGATCTTCCGTCAGGCCGCCGTACAGGGTCAGACGGTGTTCGCCTCCACGGGCGACTCGGGCTCGGCCTGCGGGGTCGTGGGACTCACCAACGGCGTGCCGCTCTCGGGTGCGCCGGCAATGGTGGAATTTCCGGCCTCGAGCGCTTACGTGATGGGCGCGGGCGGCACCACGGTGCTGGTCGATGCGAACTTCAACGTTACGCAGACCACGGCGTGGGACGCAGGGGGTGGCGGCTTCTCTCTGTGGGAGTTCTCTCCGGGATGGCAATCGCCGTTCGTGCCGACCACCGCCGGCACCTCTGCGGTAGGTGCCGGCAAGGGCGTGCCGGATGTGGCGATGGATGCGGACTTCCTGCTCTCACCCGCCGGCTTCGTCAGCGGGGGCGGCGACACGACGAACGGCGGCACGAGTCTTGCCTCGCCGTTGTCGCTCGGCTCCTGGGCGCGTCTCGAGAGCGCGCACAACAACACACTCGGCAACGCGGGGCCCGTGCTGTACGCACTCGCGACGCCGGGTGCGCCGTTCTCGACCATCACCGGCATGACCGACGTCGTCCTGGGCAACAATGGGATCTATTCGGCGACCGCCGGTTGGGACTTCACCACCGGCCTTGGCTCGTTCGACATCGCCGCGGTCAATGCACTCGTCGGCCAGAGCGCAAGCGGCGCGCTCTCGCCGTGTACGCTTCCCGGCACGCTCGTGGTCTCGCAGCGGCCGGGAAGCCAAGTGGGCTCTCCGGCCAACGAGCAGGACGACGTCACCGGAGTGTCGTTCGCCGAGCCCTATCCGCCGGCGAGCGCCCCGGAGACGCTCGTCATCACCATGACCGTCGGCAATCTTTCGGCCCTGCAGGCGCTGCCGCCCAACACGTTCTGGAAGGTGTACTTCAGTTACCAGGGCCAGGTCTATTTCGTCGACATGGATACGGTTGCACCGGGCGGAACACCCGCGGCCCCGGAATTTGTCTACGGGGTCACGACACCCGACGGCGCCGGCGGCAACGGCGATTCGACGCTGGGCACGATCAGCGCCAGCTACAGCATGAGCAACAACACCATCACCTGGATGCTGCCCGCGAGCCTCATCCTTCCCCCCGTGGGGACCTTCCCCAACGTCACGGCCGGCACGCAGGGGACTCCACCTGGGGCCGGCGCCAGGGTCTCGAGCGTGCACGGGGTGACGCAGCTGCTCGCCGGCGCAGACGCTGGGCTTCTCGAGACGATCGATTCGACGCCGAACGGCACCTATACGCTGGTGGGTAACTCGGCCTGCAATCCAGCAGGACCGGTCGTTGCGATCCTGAGTGCGAGCCCGAGCAGTGGGAACGCGCCGCTCGGCGTAACGCTCGATGCCTCGGCATCGCATCCGCCGCTCAACGGCGGACAGATTAACCAGTACACGTTCGACTTCGGCGACGGCAGCGCGGCGCTGACGCAGAGCACGCCCACTGTGAGCCACTCGTACGCGGCCGCGGGAAGTTATGCAGCCAGCGTTACCGTCACCGATACCGGCGGCGGCACGGGCACCTCGCCCAACGTCACGATCAGCGTACAGCCGCCGGCCCAGCCGCCGGTGGCGGCGTTGAGCGCGAGCCCGGCAAGCGGCCACACGCCGCTCACCGTCAACTTCAGTGCCGCCGGCTCCTCCGACCCGAACAGCGGCGGGGCGATCTCGCAGTACAGCTTCAATTTCGGCGACGGTAGCACGCCGGTGACGCAGAGCTCACCGGCCGTGAGTCATACGTACACGGCCGCTGCAACGCCGGTTGCGAGCGTGACGGTGACCGCCAGGGAGGGCGGCACGGGATCGGCGTCGGTGAATTTGAAGATCACAGGCAAGTAAGGCGCCAGGACCGAGGACGAAACACGGCCCCAGGATCGTATATTCCACATGAGTGCGCGACCGCGCATCGCGTGGTGCGCGGCGGTCTCATCGGTGTGATCCGGGTAAGAGCCATTAGGTTTACCGAGGTTGCAGCCTTCCCGCGGGTGCGGGCGGCTGCGCCGAGTCATAAGGAGCTCGAGTCATGAAAATGATCTCCACGACGACCTTGTGCTTATGGGCAATGCTCGCGTTGACCGCAGAGGCACTGGCCGATAATCCTCCCGTACAGGGCAATGCGTCGGCGAGCTCCGGGTCCACCGTGAGCGCGGCTCCCGGCAGTGCGAGCGCCGGCAACAGCAGTGCCGCCGCGGCATCGGCCGGAACCCAACATACCCAGGCGGCTGCGGAGAATTCCTCGGAAATGAGCGCCACGCTTTCCAAGCCCCTCGATGCGGGTAAGGCCAAGCCCGGAGACAGCGTGACCGCCACCAGCGACAGCGATGCCAAGGCAGCGGATGGCACCGCTATCAAACGAGGCTCGAAGCTGATGGGCCACGTCACGAAGGCACGGCCGCTCGACAAGTCGGCCGCCGCCGGAGCAGATAGCGAGTCAGCGCTGTCCATCGTTTTCGACAAGGCGATTCTCCGCGATGGGCGCGAAGTCCCACTGAATGCGACCGTTCAAGCGATCGCAGCGGCGCAATCGGCGGCCTCGCTCGACTCCGGCATGGGTAATGCGGGCATGTCCGCCGGAGGATTCGGCGCGGGTGCCGCACGAGGCGGTGGCGGACTGGTCGGGGGCGCTCGTGGCGCGGTGGGCGGTGGCGTGGGTGCCGTTGGCGGCGTGACCGGCGGCGTCGGAAGCCAGGTGTCGGGCACTGCCGGGGGCGTGGCGGGTGCCACCCTTCATTCAGCCGGCGCAGTCGGCGGAGTAGGTGCCAGCGGAATGCTGACCTCCGGGAGCCGAGGCGTGTTCGGTATCTCCGGCCTGGAGCTCGCCTCGTCATCGGCCGGCAGTGCGCAGGGCTCCGTAATCACTTCCTCGACGCGTAACGTGCGCCTCGACGGCGGCTCGAGGATGTTGCTCTCAGATAGCGCTACCGGCGCGGCGATGGCATCCGGTGCAGCCGGCTCGGCGAGTGCTGCAAAGGATTCGTCAAAGAGCACTGGGACGGGTTCACAGACCCCGCCGAAGTCAGACGACAAGAGGTAAGCACGAGCCCTCTAGCGCGTCACCTCGAGAATCCTTTCGATTCTCGTTTCCGCGTCCGTCCGGATCTTGAACTCCACACGCCGTGAGCGCGCTGGGTCCTCGTTTCCGGATGCATCAAGAATCGGCCTCGACGAGGACAAGCCGTTGGCGGTCACCAGGCCACGCAGCCAGTCGACGTCGCCGCGAACCTGCGGGCGCATCAGCACATAGAGGAGGGTTGATCGCGTTCGTGCCTGCGAGAGCTCCATGTTGTGCAAATAGGCGTCATCGGGCGATGTCGCACCGGTCCAGTCCGACGATGTATGCCCCTCAATGCGGATCTCGCTGATCGCACCGCGATACTTAGGCGACGTCAGAATCCTCACGTAGCGGGGGAAGAAGTCGTCCAGGATGTTCCTGAAGGCCGGCTTCAACTCACTGCTGCCCGTGGCAAACAGAATGTCCGGCTCCGAGAACCGCAGCGTCAGATCCCCCTTGATGAGCTGGGCGTTCCACCTGGGCAGATCCGGGGAGAACTCCCGGCGCAGGTCCTCGTAGAGGGCGTCACGCGTCTCACTGTACGCAACGGCCACCGTCTTTATCCTGTCGGCGTCCGCCTCGACCCGTACCATGTAGCACACTGCGATCAGCAGAAACATGACCATCAGCCCGGTCATCAGGTCGCTCAGGGGGATCCAATGAGCTTCCGATGCGGCGCTACGATCAGCGGTCAGGGCATCGTTCATGGTTACGGCCCTCCTGGCGTGAATGGATTCAGCCGGAAGCCGCGACACTGCGCCGGCCGTCCGGCCGAACGCCCGGCTCGCTGCGCGCGATGATCTGCACAATTCTCTGCTCTACGATCGGCAACCCTTCCTCGACCTCGCGTATCAACCCGGAAAGAAGCATGAGCGCCCGGGCGAGCTGCTCGCTCTGGCCATTCAACCCTCGCACGATGTCCTGCAGCGACCGGGCCACTGCAGCGAACTCGGACGCCATGTTCACGATATCGGTGAAGCGTGCGGCCGCATCCGCCATGTTCTCCCGGGTCGCCGCCTCCTGCTCTATCAGGGCCTGCAGTTGCTGCTCGTATTGAGCCTGCCAGGCGACCAGCCTCTCGACGCCGGCGTTCAACCGCTTGAAGTTGTCACCGAACTGCTCGTTGAGTTTCACGTTGAAGTCCCGGACTACTTCCGATAGAGCTCTTACCAGGGCCTTCGAGTTTGTCTCTGCAATATTCTCCGCATATCTGCCGAATGCTTCGGTCAGCCTGTCGAGGCGGCTGTTGCCGTCCGTACGCAAGAGCTTGACCTGACTCAACAGAGCGGAATCATCGCCGCCCGCAATCGAGTGGTTGAGATTCACCAGCAAGCGGGCCAGGTCGTCCACGGTGGATCCTTCCCCCGCACTGGACGCCGGTACGTTTGCATCGCCAAGCAGGGCGACCCGGATCTTGAGCGTCAGTGCCCAGAATATTCCGACCACGGATGACCAGAACGCGGTGCGGATTCCCTGCAGCAGGTGCGGGACACTGTTCCGAACGTCGTGGGGGTCGAAATCCAGCAGCCCCCAGGCAATGCCCGCGAAGCAGAAGAATATGCCCAGTGTCGTCAGGATCGTCGGGCCGAGTGCCGTGGCGCGACGTGACCACCTGATGTGGAACAGCAGACCAACCACCGATATCAGTACGGTGGAGAACTGCGTAAAGCCGTTGAGCGTTTCCCAGATGCGTTCCATCGGCTTCTCCTTCGACACGAGACGCGCGGCCAGCACTTAGCGCTCGCGAACTTCCCCACTGGGCCTCCTGGGAAGTTACAAGCCTTCGCTGGAAGCCTCGTGGTGCTGGCGCGCTGGGACGCTCGGCACTCTCCGGGCACTAGCGTGTGTAGCGCTCATGTAGTCCGTCAGACATACGACATAGGCCGTTCGGACCATTGTCTCGACGAGCTTCCGGCGGATCTTCGGAGCCCCCAGCTCGGGTGCTCGCGCTTGACCTGAAGGGTCAGCTGCTCGATCTGGACCGGCGGCTGGCAACCCTGTCGGTAGGGCCGCCGGGATCAATCCGTCAGTGCCTTAAGCTCTGAGTTCTTGTATCGATTGAAGATTTTGTAGCCGGTCTTGCGAGAGATTCGAGCTCGCGGCACAGCACACGCAATCGGACGAAGCGGGCCGCTGCTTCACGCGCAGCGGCCCGCTGATGCCTGGACGCAGAGGTCATTGTCTGGCGCTCTGCGCCCGGCGTTGCCAGTCATTGCGTCATTGCGCTGCTGGCTCCGCCTCGCCAGAGTCCCGCTGACCGTTTACGCGCCGCAGTATGTGGTGGTGCACGTAGGCGCCCACCTGGCGTCCCTGCTCAGCGCCTGCTTCCTGATCGAAGCGGAAATGGATCCCGCCGTAGACGCGCGCGTCGCTGATGTCGTGGGTGATCTGCTCGAAGGTCTGATACTGCAGGATCACACCCGCAACCGCCGGGTTGCTCAAGGTGATGAGATGGTTACGCGGTCCGTAGAGTCGCTCGAGTACTTTGCGAGCCGCATTACTCAGGCTGCCGTGTGCCGACCCGTAGCCAGGGAAGCACGGTGTAACGATGTATGGCTGCCAGGTCGTGTCGCCGCTCGTGTGGATCGCCGTTTCCGGCCGCCAGAAGTCATAGGAATACTTCGTGTCGAACACCGACACGGACGCGTCGGCGATGGCGACGTCCATCAGCGCGAGCGCGCGCGCGTTTTCCGACATCGAACGTCCCTGCTCGACGGCTACCTGGGCGGCGGCCGAGTTCCATACCGGCACCGGGGCTGTCGCTGCGTAGAACAGCGCCACATCGGAGCGATCCTGGGGTCGGAACGCGCTGTCGATACTGCCGACGCGCATGACTTCGTCGTAGCCGCGCAAATAGCGCTCGCTGGTGAGTGCCGGCGGCGGCCCGGAGCGAAACTGATCCGCGCCCTCGATGGCGAACGGGCGCAGATTGCGCCACTGCAGCAGCACGCCACCGGCGGGCGGACAGCTCGGAGTCGATCGCCACGCGCCCGGGGCGGAGGATGTTGGCGAGTAGAACGCGGGAGGTGTCGAGCCATCGCCCGTGCGCAGCGCAATGAGCGCGGCGGCTGCCGCCTGACCTACCCCGATCCCTTGCTGCTTTGCGCTTCCGTCGGGGATGCTCGCAAGCGACGCCGCATATGCGGCGTCCAGAGCTGATGCGCTGCCGGGGAAGTAGTTCTCGAGAACGGCGTGCGCTGCCGCAACCGCGGCGGCCTCTGGCGATGCTCCGGAGGGCGCGGTGATCGTGCCGAGGTAGGGCTCGAAGTCCTTGTCAATCGCGTTGACCGCTTCAAACACGGCCAGCTGGGTAATTGCCGCGAAACGTGCCTGAAAGAACGGGTTCTGACCGGCTGTCGTGCTGACCATGATCGAGTTCCATTCGAGCACTGGATCGGTGGCCGACACTGCAGCATTAGCGACCAGCATGCCGCACACAGCGGCAGCCAGGACGACTGGCGTTCTCATGATGATTAACCCCTCTTGCGGAAAGTTTGGTTTGTCAAAGAGTTATTGGTAAATGGTGTAGCGTTCTCGGTGCCCATCCAGTAAGACACGCCCCAGCGGCCGGGCCCGACATCTGCCGTGGTTCCGATTGCGCGAAAGCGCTATCTTTGCCTTCGCTCTGGTCCGAGCGTGACGCCGAGGCGTGCGATGGGTCAGCTCACCGATCTCCTCGGACGGGTACACGGCGGCGACGCTGAGGCGCGGGACGCGTTGTTCGCCGCCGCCTACGCCGAGCTCCACGGTCTGGCGCGGGGGCGGTTGCGCCACGGAGGACGCCACACGCTTCTGGACACGACCGGTCTGGTGCACGAGTCGTATTTGCGATTCGCGCGTGCGGGAGAACTTCGTGCCGAGGACCGACGCGCCTTTTTCGCCTACGCGTCGCAAGTGATGCGTTCGGTGATACTGAATAGCGTACGCGAGCGGATTGCACTCAAGCGAGGCGGCGATCGGGCGCCCTCAGAAGCATCCGGCTCTCTGGCATCCGATCTGCCGGGCGATGAGCAGACGGTTCTGGACGTGCACGAGGCGCTGAAGGATCTGGAAAAAGCAGATCCTCGCCTGGCCCAGGTAGCTGAGATGCGCTACTTCGGGGGCTATAGCGAGAAGGAAATCGCCGAAACGCTCGAGATCACCGAACGCACCGTGCAGCGCGACTGGGAAAAGGCGCGTCTGATCCTGGCGGCGGCGCTGCGGTGAGCGACTAAGCGGTCAGACTGACTGGCATGGGGCTATCGATTCCCCAGATGGCGCGGATGAGCCGTCTCCTCGATGAGGCGCTGCCGCTCGATGCGGCCGGGCGCCGCGCGTGGCTCGAGGCCTTGCCACAGGAGCACCGGGACCTCGCCCAGGCATTGCGGGACGCGTTACTGGCGGGGGATGCCCGGCTTGCGGAGATCGACAAGCTCGCTACGCTGCCGCAGCTTGGCATCGCGACGGAAGTGGGAACGCCCCGCCCAGGCGGCCTGCAAATCGGAGCACGCGTCGGTCCGTACCAGCTGATTCGGCCTCTCGGTGGCGGCGGTATGGGGCAAGTGTGGCTCGCGCGGCGTGCCGATGGTGCCTTCAAGCGCGAAGTGGCGCTGAAACTGCCAACGCTCGGTCACCTGCGAGGCGACCTCGAGCAACGCTTTGCCCGGGAGCGCGACATCCTCGCGAGCCTCGAGCATCCGCACATCGCGCGTCTGTACGACGCGGGCGTGGATCCTGATGGGTTGTCTTATTTGTCGATGGAGTACGTCGAAGGCAGCCACCTGACCGAATGGTGTGATACGCATCGCCTCGGGATCCGGGCGCGCCTCGAGCTGTTTCTGCAGATGCTGTCAGCGGTGCAATACGCACATGAGAAGCAGGTCATCCACCGGGACCTCAAGCCCTCCAACGTGCTGGTGACCGAGGCAGGCCAGGTTCGGCTGCTGGACTTCGGTGTGGCGAAACTGCTGGAACCGGACGAGCCCCAACTCACGGCGCTCACCGACCTCCACGGCCGGGCACTTACAGCGGACTATGCCAGCCCCGAGTTGCTGCGTGGCGAGCCGGTTGATGCCCGCAGCGACATCTACTCCCTGGGTGTGCTGCTGTACGAGTTGCTGACCGGTGTCCGGCCTTACCGCCTCAGGAATGCGGCTTCCATCGGTTTGCTCGAGCACGCCATTACCGCGGTCGAGGTGAAAAAGCCCAGCACCCAGCTCGAGGCGCAGGCAGCGGCTGCCCGCGGCACCACATCGGAAAAGCTGGCTCGGCAACTGCGGGGCGATCTGGACGCCATTGCGCTCAAAGCTCTCGCCAAGGAACCTGCGCAGCGCTATCCGAGCGTGGCAGCCCTTGCGGAGGACCTGCGACGCCATCTGCAGGCGAGACCTGTCGAGGCACTGCCGACTCGATTTGCGGATCGTCTATGGAAGTTCGCGCGGCGCAACAAAACCGTGGTTGGAGTCACCGCGACGGCAATCGCCGCGGTCGGTGCCGCGATCGCGTTGCTGGTCGTGGGGCAGCGCCGCGAGAGCCCTGTGTGGCTCGAGCCGCTGGCACGGGCGAGTGTTCTGCGACTCACGGATCTCTCCGGCACCGAGCAGGCGGCTGCCGTCTCGCGCGACGGAAGATTCGCGGCGTTTCTCTCAGCCCGTGACGGACATCTGGATGTCTGGTTGACGCAGATCGGCACCAACCGCTACCGCAACCTGACTGAAGGAAAGTTTCAGCAGCTTCGCAATCCGGAAGTCCGAACGGTCGGCTTCTCTCCGGACGGTTCACTGGTTACCTTTTGGACACGCGTTGGCGACGGGTCGCGGGCCCAGGACGTCAACATAATGGCTGCACCAACGGCAGGCGGCGCATTGCGGCCGTACCTGCCGGAAATCGCCGAGTTCGACTGGTCGCCGGACGGTCAGCGTTTGGCTTTTCACACGACAGCGACCGGGGATCCGCTGTTCGTGCGCGCGGCCACCGGGGCGACGGCGCAGCAGATTTACGTCGCTCCGCCGGGCGTTCACGGTCACTTCCTGACCTGGTCACCCGATGGGAAGTTCATCTATTTCGCACGCGGCGACCCTCCGTCCGGTGACTGGGATATCTGGCGGCTGCGACCGTCGGGAACGGGCCTCGAGCGACTCACGTCTCACCACGCGCGAGTCACCTATCCGGTATTTCTCGACGCGCGCACTCTTCTATACCTGGCGACGGACGCGGACGGCTCCGGGCCGTGGTTGTATGTCCTCGATGTGGCGCTGAAGCGCTCGCGCCGTGTCAGCTTCGGGCTGGAACGTTATACCTCCCTTGCCGCCAACGCGGATCGCACCCGCCTCGTGGCGACGGTCGCTGACTCCCGCTCGGACCTGTGGCGTGTAACGGTCGGCAGCGGCGCAGCGCCCCGGGCTGCGGCCGAACGGCTCGCGTCCATCTCGCGGAGTGCCTCCGCACCGCGCTTCGGACCAGATTACATCGTGTATGTGTCGAGTGACGGCGCGCGGCGCGGGATATGGAAGTACGCGAACGGAACCGCAACCGAGCTTTGGGGCGATGCAACGGTCGATCGCGTTGGCGCGCCCAGCATCTCACCGGACGGCCGCCGCATCGCCTTCACCGTGGAGAAAGGCGGTGCGACGCAGTTATACGCCGTGGACAATGACGGGCAGAACGCCACAGCGGTCACGAAATCACTCGCCCTGCGTGGCACTCCTGCCTGGGCTCCGGATTCGCAATCAATCGTGGTCGCGATCGTGAGTGACGGCGAACCGCGGCTCGCAAGAATCTCTCTCGATGGCAGCGCGCCGCAGTACATCGTGTCGGACTATTCCGTGAATCCCGTGTGGTCGCCCGACGGAAAGTACTTCGTGTATACCGGGCCCCAGGTGGCCACCATATTTCCTCTGCGCGCTTCGGCTCCTGACGGCAGACCTTACAACATGCCCGGTCTGATCCTGACAATTGGCGCGCGACGGATTGCGTTCGCGCGCAATTCCGGATCGTTGGTGTTTCTTCGCGGCGCGATTGACCGTAAGGATCTGTGGCAGCTGGACCCGCGGACCGGAACCGAGCGCCAGCTGACCGATCTGCCAGCAAGCTTCGTGATCGGCGATTTCGACGTTTCGCCGGACGGCACCGAAATCGTCTTCGAGCGCGTTCAGGAGAGCTCGGGCGTTGTGCTTATCGAGCGCGCGAAGGAATCCGACACGCGTTGAACGCCGGAAATCTCAACCTTCCGAACGCCATATCGGCGCTGCGCATTCTGATGGTGCCGTTGCTGGCGCTGCTCGCGTTTCGCGGCTCAGGCCCTGCCTTCACGATTCTGCTGGCCGCGTCGCTTCTGATGGATGGCCTCGACGGTTACCTGGCGCGACGCCTCAATCAGCAAACGCGGCTCGGGGCTCAGCTCGACAGCTGGGGAGACTTTCTCACGGTGCTCGTGTACCCGGGAGCGGCGCTGTGGCTGCAGCCGGTGCTCCTGAAGCAGAACTCCCTCTGGGTAACACTCGCGGCCTTCGCCTACTTAAGCCCTATCGCGTTTGGTTTCCTGAAGTACCGACGCCTGACGAGCTACCACACGCGACTCATGAGTCTGTGCGCGTATTTCATGGGCGCCGCCGCGGTCGTCTTCTTCGCCGGCTGGTCCGACCTGCCGCTGCGTGCAGCATGTATCGTTCTGGCGCTGGCCGGAGCCGAGGAGATCTGCATCACCGCGACTCTGCCCGTATGGCAGGCGAACGTCCGCGATCTGAAGCACGCGCTTGCACTTCGCGCTGAAGGCGGTATGGCGCACTGAACACTACGACGGTCGCCGGGCGTTGACTCGTTCGAGCCGCACCTCGTTGTACTTGTGCAGCTCGCGCACCTCGTTGACGGCGCCGCTGCGGTTGCGCACGAAGACCATGAGATGAATGCTGCCCTGCTGGTGGAACACCAGCGGGGCGAGCGGGATGAGGCGCGTCGCCGACTTGAGGTCGGAGCCGCCGTAGAGGTCGCCGTCACGCAGGAATACCCGGTAGCGGGAGGTGGCCCGGTCGTCATAGCGATACTCACCGAGCAGCTCGCGCCAGCCGCCGGCGGAGGCGTTGGGGACGGGCTCGAGGTCGCGCGGCACCACCGTTACCTGCATGGCGACCATGGCCCACGTGTCCCCGGAGCGCCGATAGGTGTCGGTCTCGACGTAGGTGGTTTTCAGCTGTTGGGCGAAGATGTTCTCGCGCTCATCGAGCCAGTAGTGCACCACGGCGGCCGTGCCGAGCGTACGCACCGTCAGGTCACGGACCTTGATGTCGCCACTGAACCCTGAGGGCAGGGGCTTCAAGTCCGCGAGGAATCTCGTCTTGCCCATGACGATGCCGTCCTCGGTCGTGATGAGGCAGTCCGGATCGAGCACCCGGTCCCAGACAGCCGGTGCGCCGTCGGTCACGGCATCGACGAGGGCCTGGGTGGTGGTACGGAACCAGGCTGCATCGTCTTCATCAGCGGCAGCCGCCGGCAAGGCTAAGCACAGCATTGCGAGGCAGCTCATGGGGGATCTGGCGGCGACCATATGGCGTCTCCCTGAGATTGCCGCACAATGTACGGGATTTTGTGTCCGTGCCAGCACCATCGCGGTGACCTATGCTCGAATCACTGAGTCACATCGCCCTCGTCGTCAAGGACCCGGCCAGGACGGCCGCCCTGTTTAACGATCTGTTCGGCGTCCGGCCGATCGAACGCACTGACGAGGAAGGTCATCGCGAGACCTTCCTGAGGCTCGGGGGAGTGTGGATCGCGCTGGTGGGCGCACCCGTCGAGCGCGCCCGGACCGGAGACCACATCGCCTTCCGCGCCACACCCGAGGTCCTCGAAGCGACCGTCGTCAAGCTCGAGGCGCTGGGACGCGAGTACATCAGGGCGCGCTCCAACCGCGCTTTGTACTTCTTCGACTACGACGACCACGTGTTTGAGCTGGACACCGAGGACATCGACCGGCAGCTCGGAGCCGCCTGACACCCAAAAGACAGCGGCGGCGCGGGAAGACTTCCGGCGCCGCCGCTGGGGGCCGCAGAACGCGCGGGGGTGGCGCTACTGCAGGGTCCCGGCATTGTCGGAGTCGAATGTGAACGGAATGTGACGCTGCCGGCCGTCCGCACTCAGTTGTGTTCCCGCGACCGCGCCTCGATCCAGTGGCCGATCTGCTCGTGCAGGATGGCGAGCGGCATCGGGCCGTCATCCAGAACCGCATCGTGGAAGGCGCGGATATCGAACCTCGCGCCGAGTGCTTCCTCAGCCCGGCGCCGCTCGGCAAGGAATTGCAGCTCGCCGATCTTGTAGGCGAGCGCCTGTGCGGGCCAGGCGATGTAGCGCTGCGTCTCACGCACCACGGAGGTCTCGGGGAGCGCGGTGTTTTCACGCAGGCAGCTCTCCGCCTGCTCGCGGCTCCAGCCTTTCCAGTGGATGCCGACGTCCATCTCGAGGCGGCACGCGCGCCACATGTCGAAGGACAGCCGGCCGAAGCGCTCATAGGCGTTGCGATACACGCCCATGTCCTCGCCGAGCTGTTCGGCGTAGAGCGCCCAGCCCTCGATGAAAGCCGTGGGCTCGTCCCGGCGGCGGAACTCCGGCAGGTCGGTGCGCTCCTGGGAGAGCGCGATCTGCAGGTGATGGCCCGGGACACCCTCGTGCAGGATCCACGCCGGGAGACCGAACAGCGGGCTCTGATAAGAGTGCGCGCCGACGACCACCGTGCCGGGGGCGCCGCGCTCGGGGTCGCCGAGATCGTAACCGCTCGATGAGGCCTCGAGCTCCGGTGGCTTCACGCGGATCGTCCATGTGAGCCGTGGCAGCCGGCCGAACCAGAGCGGCAGCAGTCCGTCGATGCGCTTGCCGATCTCGCTCGCCTTCTCGACGTAGGTTTCGAGGTCGGGGGCGTAGAAGCGCTGGTCGGTGCGCAGCATGGCAATGAACTCAGGCAGCGTCCCGCTGAACCCGGTCGAGCGCATGGCGCTTGCCATCTCGCCGTGGATGCGCGCCACTTCGCGCTCGCCGAGCGCAAACACCTCATCCGGCGTCATCGCGGTGGTGGTCGAGCGGCGCACCTCGAAGGCATACCAGGCGCGGCCGTCGGGGAGAGTCGCTGCGCCGAGCTGCGTGCGCGCGTGCGGCAAGTAGTCGCGCTCGAAGAAAATCACGAGTTTCGCCTGCGCGGGCTTGACCGAGCGCTCGATGGCGGCCAGAGCCTCGGTTCTGAGCGCCTGCTGGCGCTCAGCGGGGATGGTCGCCGGCAGATCCTTCAGGGGCGCGAGCAGCGGACTCGCCGCGGCGGGCTGATCGGCGGCGAGCTTGAGAATCGCGAGCACTCCGCTCGCCGTCGGCTGCGGCTGCACGACTCGTGTGGCGATGCCGCGCTTGAGGTTTTCAATCTCCTGGTCGAGGTACGCAGGGAGCGAGCGCAACCGCGCGATCCACGCCACTGCATCGGCATCGCTACGGATGACGGTGGTCTCGGCCGCGTAGTTGCCGGTGTTGAAGAAGCCGTCGCCGTTGTCGAAAGGAATGCGCGCCTCATCGAAGCGCGCCGCCTCGATCCGCGTGCCGAGACGCCACTCGAGGAGCTCGCGTGTCAGGGCATCCTCGCTCCCGGCGGGCGAGGGCGGGAGCGCGGCGAGCCGCGCCTGCACCGCCTGCAGCGCCGCGGTGCGCCGCTGGTCGGCGCCCAAGGTCACGTCGGGCCAGCCCGGACCATCCTTCGAGTCGGTTTGCCGCTCGATGGCCGACTCATCCGCGATGACCTGTTGCAGGGCGTCCCCGGCGCGGGCTGCAGAGAGCAGCAGAGGCAACGCTGCGAGGAGGTTGCAGGCCGTGAATCTCTCGATGGCGCGCATGGGCGTTGGTCACCTCTCACACTTCCAGTCGATCTCCGGGGCGGCCGACCAACTGGTACAACACCGGCATCAGAAAGACGCTGATGAGCAGCCGCGTGAACAACCCGCTGACGATCACCAGGGCGAACGGCCGTTGTGAGTCGGTACCCACACCGGTGGCGAGCGCGACCGGCAACAGCCCGAGCGCCGCCACCAGCGCGGTCATCATGATGGGACGCAGCCGCAGGATCGCCGCCTGGCGAATCGCCTCGTTGAGCTCGGTGCCGTCGCGGCGCAGCTCGTTGACATAGGAGATGTAGACGACGGCGGTCTGTACCGACACGCCGAAGAGCGCGAGAAAGCCGATGCCCGAGGACACCGAGAACGGCGTACCGGTGAGCCAGAGCGCCACGATGCCGCCGACCGGCGCCGACAGCACCACGCCGAGCACCGTGATGAAGGGGAACTTGAGGTTGCTGTAGAGCGCGAACAGCAGCACGAAAATCAGGAACAGCGTGAGCGGCAGGATGACACGCAGTTGTTCGCGCGAAGCGGTGTAGTCGGAGTACTCGCCTCCCCAGTCGAGGCGATAGCCCTGCGGCAGACTCACCGCGCGGCTGACCTGCTGCATGGCATCGTCCACGGCGCCGGCGAGGTCGCGCCCCTCCACCGAGAACTGCACGCCGATGTAGCGCGAATTGTCCTCGCGATAGATGAACGAGGCGCCGTTGCTCACCTCGATGTCGGCGAACTCCCGCAGCGGGATCTGCTGCCCGCCGGGTGTCGCCACCAGGATGTTGCCGATCTCCCCGGGGTTGTCGCGGTACTGCTGATCGAGACGCACGATGAGATCGAATTGCTTCTCCCCCTGCTCGACCTGCGTCGCCGCGTCTCCGCCGATCGCCGTCTGGATGAGGGCGTTGATGTCGGCGACGTTGACGCCGTAGCGCGCGATGCGGGCGCGATCGATATTGATGGTCAGGCTCGGCTGCCCGAGCTCCTGCACCAGGGTGATGTCGGTGATGCCGCGCACCCGCTCCAGCACCTTCTTGATCGCCTTGCCCTTCAGTTCGAGCGTGCGCAGGTCGGTGCCGAAGACCTTCACGGCCAGGGCGCTCTTCAGTCCGGTTTCCGCCTCGTCCACCGCGTCCTCGGCCGGCTGCGTGTAGTTGAAGGTGATGCCGGGAAACGCGGTGAGCTTCCCGTTGACCGCCTCGATCAGGCCCGCCTTGTTGCGGTAGCGGCCGTGCCACTGCGAGTAGGGCTTGAGTCCCACGTAGAACTCGACGTTGAAGAAGCCCGTGGAATCGGTGCCGTCGTCGGGTCGGCCGAGCTCGGATGCCACCGTCGTCACCTCGGGGAAAGAGTGCAGCAGCTCACGCACCCGCGGGGCGATCTTCGAGGCTTCGTCGAACGAGATGGTGTAGGGCATCGTCGCGCGCACCCACAGCGCGCCCTCGTCCAGCTTCGGCATGAACTCGGCGCCGACGCGCGGGATCAGCAGCAGCGCGAGGCCGAGTAGCGCCGCGGATGCCAGGATCGTCTGCCAGGGGCGCTCGAGACAGATATCGAGGCCCTTGACGTAGACCGACTTGATGGCCTCGAACGCGGTATTACGCCGCTCCTGCACCCCGGGGCGCATGAACCACGCACACAGCACCGGCAGCAGCGTCAAGGTGACGAACAGCGAGCCGACGAGCGCGAACACCATGGTGTCGGCCATCGGCTTGAAGAGTTTTCCGGAGGGCCCCGAAAGCACATAGATCGGCAGAAAGCCCGCGATGATAACCGCGACTGCGTACACCAGCGGGCGATCCACCTCGGCCGCCGCGTCCTTGATGATCTCGAGGACATCGGCCCGCCCCGGCGGGCGGGCCGCCATGCGGCGGAAGATGTTTTCCACCATCACGACTGCGCCGTCCACCAGGATGCCGAAATCGATCGCGCCGATCGACAGCAGATTGGCGGAGGCGTTCTGCAGATCGAGGCAGACGAAGGCGAACAGCAGCGCGAGCGGGATGCTGGTGGCGACGATCAGCCCGGCGCGAAAGTCATATAAGAAGAATATCAACACCGCCACGACCAGCAGCATGCCGCGCAGCAGGTTGCCCTCGACGACGTCCTTGGTGAGGTCGACGAGGTCGCTGCGGTCGTAGAACGGCACAACTTTCACATCCGCGGGCAGGATGGCGGAGTTGAGCTCGCGGGTCTTGGCCTCGACTCCGCGCAGGACATCCTGGGTCTTCTCGCCCGTGCGCAGCAGGATCACGCCCTCCACGGCGTCGTCCTGATCCTGATAGCCGAACTCACCGAGTCGTGGGGCGATACCGATCACGACACGCCCGAGGTCCTTCACCAGTACGGGTGTGCCGTCGTGCACCGCCACGACCACGTTGCCGATGTCCTCGACGGTCTTGAGCCGGCCCATGCCGCGCACGTAATAGAACTGGCCACCCTGCGAGTAGAAGCCACCGCCGGCGTTGCCGTTATTGGCGGTGAGCGCGTCTTCAACCTGCTGCACCGACAGGCCGATCGAGGCGACCCGCACCGGATCGAGCAGCACCTGGTACTGCATCGTGCCGCCGCCGAAGCCCGAATCGTCGGCGACTCCCGGCACCGAGCGGTATGCCGGCTCGATGGTCCAGTCCTCGAAGGTCTTGAGCTCCATCGGCGAGCGGTCCGGACTCTGCAGCACGTAACGATAGATGAGGCCCGAGGGCGCCGACAGCGGCGCCAGCGCGGGAGCGACGCCGCTCGGGAGGCTCAGCTCGCTGATGCGGTTGTACACCTGCTGCCGGGCGAAATAGTCGTCGGTGCCGTTCTGAAACGTCAGGATGACGTCCGACAACCCGTAGAGCGAGATCGAGCGGCTGATGGTCAGGCGCGGCAGTCCGTTCATCTCGCGCTCGATGGGTACGGTGATGAGCCGCTCGATCTCCTCCGCGGCCTGCCCCGGCCACTGCGTGATGACTTCGACCAGCGGCGGCGAAAGATCCGGGTAGGCATCGACCGGCAGGCGGTTGAGCGAGCGCGCGCCCGCGCCGATCAGCACGATCGTCAGGAGCACGACGACGAGGCGCTGCCGGAGCGAGGAGCTGACGATCCGGTTGATGATCGAGGCGGTGCGCGGCTCCGGAGGGACCGGTGGCGGCGGAAGCGCGCTCATTGGCTCTGCATGAACTGGACGAAGAGTCCCCCGGCGACCACCACCTGGTCGCCGGCGGCCAGGCCCGCCGGGACTTCGTACCGATCCGCGACCCGCGCGCCGAGCGTGATCTGCCGCCGCGCGAAGCTGCCGTCGGGCTGCGCGGCGTAGACGAACGGCAGGTTCTCATCGTCGCGCAGGACCGCCGATATCGGCACCAGGAGTCCGGTGCTCTCGGCGTGTGAATGGATCAGTACGCGGACGTACATGCCCTTGCGCAGCGCACGCTTCGGGTTCTCGACGACCACCCGCACGTCCACCGCGCGTGTATCGGGGTCGACCAGCGCGGAGATCTTGTCGACCCTGCCGGCGAAGTCGTGTGCATCGATTCCGGTCACCACCTCGGCCGGATCGCCGACATTCACCGCGGCCAGATCCGAGCCGAACAGGTGCGCCATCACCCACACGCGCGAGAGGTCAGCCACCGTAAAGCACGGCGTGGTACCTCCCTGCAGCAGCTCGCCGGGCGTGATGAGCTTCTCCACCACGGTTCCCGCGACCGGCGAGCGGATGATCCCGCCCGGATCCGCTACGGTGCGCCCCTGGTCGATTGCCTCGATGACCTCGGAGGGCACACTGAGCGCGACCAGCGCCCGCAGCGCCGCGTCGCGGTCCGCTTCCGCGTTGGCGGCATCCGTCTGCGCCTGTGCGAATTCGCGCTGCGAGACGCCCTCATGCTGCACCAGATCCTGATCCTGCTCGGCGATGCGCCGCTCGGTGCGCGCGGTCGCGAGCGCCTTCTGGTAGGCGCCTACGGCCGCCGCGAAGTCGGGCGAGTCCACCCGCGCCAGGGGCTGGCCCTGCCTGACCTCGTCCCCCTGTGCGACCAGCAGGCGCGACACGGGACCGGAGAAGGGTGCGAGGACGCTGGTGGCCTGGTCGTTGTCGAAATCGACCGCGGCGGTGGTCTCCAGCGTACGGCGATAGTGCGCCGGCGCGAGGGTGAGGAGCTCGACGTGCCCGCGCTGGGCGGCGCTCAGCCTGACATTGCTCACTTTCACCGTGGGAGCGCTGCCGGTATCGCGCGACGTGCAGCCGGCACCGCCCAGCACCGCCGCCATGGCGGCAACTGCCAACGCCGCCTCAGTCCGCATGGGCGTTCCCTGCCAATTCCGGCCGATGCCACCAACCACCGCCCAACGCCTGAAACAGCGCCGCCGTATCGGCGTAGCGGCTGGCCTGCGCCTGCACCAGGTTGATGCGCGCCTGCTGCCAGGCTTGCTCGGCACTCAGCAGCGCGAGGTAGCTCGCATAGCCGTCGCGCCACTGACGCTCGGCGAGGTCGAGCGTCACTTTGGCGGCATCGGCTGCGGCGGCCGCTGCCTTCAGCCCTTCGGCATCCTCTGCGAGCGCCGCCAGCGTGTCGGCCACGTTCTGGCACGCCGCCAACACGGTGCTGCGATATTGCGCGGCGGCCTGCTGATAGGCGGCCCGCGCCCCGCGTTCCTGGTGCAGCAGCGCTCCGCCCTGGAAGATGGGCGCGGTCAGGTCGGCGCCCACCGACCAGAAGCCGGTGCCGGTCGTGAGCAGCTGGTTGATGGCGAGCGCGGTGCTGCCGGTGGTGGCGCTGAGTGTCACATTGGGAAGGCGGTTCGCCACCGCGATGCCGATCCTGGCACTGGCGGCGTGCAGGTTGGCCTGCGCCTGGCGCACGTCTGGTCGCTGTGTGACGAGATCCGCCGGCAGGCTCACCGGCAGATCCTGGGGCAGCGTCAGGCTCGCGAGCTCGAAGCCGCCCTGCGGCGCCTGGCCGGGAAACTCGCCGGCCAGGTCCGCCATGAGATCGCGCAGCTGCGCGGCCTGCTTGATGAGCGGCGGCAGTGTCGCCGCGACCTGCGCCAGCTGCGATTCCTGCGCGGCGACGTCGAGTCCGCTGGCGTAGCCCCGGGAGAACTGGTAGCGCAGGATCTGTACGGCCTTGGTGTTGAAATCGATGAGCTGGTGCGTCGCGTCGATCTGCTGCTGCACCGAGCCTTGTTGGATTGCCGTGACCACCACGTTCGCCGTCAGCGTGTTGTAGGTGGCGATCATCTGGAAGCGCGCCGCGTCCGCCTGCGCAGCCAAGGACTCCACAGTGCGCCGGTTCAGACCGAAGACATCCGGCACGTACGCAACATTCACTTCCGGTGTGAAGAGATTGTACAGAAGGACGTTGGAGGCCGGCGTCGGCGAGATCGTCCCCGCCTGCCGCTGGCGGGTGGCGGAGAAGTCGCCGGAGATGCTCGGATAGTAGGCCCCGCGCTGCGCCAGCACCCCCTCGTGTGCCACCGACAGCGCCGCCTGCGCCGCCTTGAGGTCCGGGTTTTTTGTAAGCGAATGTTCGATCAGCTCACTGAGTGGCGCCGAATGAAACAGCGTCCACCAGTCTCCCGGGATGTCGCCGCCTGGAACGAAGTGTTGGGCGTCACCGCCGGCGATCCCCGCGGTGCTCGCGGTAGCGGCTACCGGGCTTGTGGCATAGGCATCGGCGTCCGGTGCGGCGGGCTTTTTGAAGTCGGGACCCACGGCACATGCGGCTGCGAGCAGCGCCCCGAGGGCGGCGGCGCACGCAAGCACAGCAAAGCGGGGGAACGGGCTCATACGGACCAATCAGGGGGCGCAGCGCGAGTCGAGGCGGGCGCTCGGAAAGTGCTCGGGTGGCATTTGCCTCCCAGAATACCCCGCCGGAGGAGGGCCGTCTGCGTGAGGTTGATCCCGAGGGCGACCGCCGCGTAGTTTAGAGACACCGAGAGGTGACTCGCGATGTCGAAGATTCCCGCGGGCGTCGGCCCTAAATATCCCCACGTGGTGGTGCTGATCGGCGCTACCGGCGATCTCGCGCGGCGCCGGCTCCTGCCCGGCCTGTTCCATCTGTCGAGCGGTTTCATTCCCGGTTGCCGCATCATCGGTGTGTCGCTCGATGAGATGACGGCGGACGCCTTCCGGGACTTCGTCCGCCAGGCGTTGCAGGAGCACGCGACCCGCAAGGTCACCGACGAAGCCTGGAACCGCTTCGCCCCCAACCTGGATTACGTTTCCCTGAGCGCCGGCGCGAGCGCGCTCAAGGCGGCGGTCGAGAAGGCCGAGAAGTCCTTCGACGGCGCCGAGACGCGCCGCCTGCATTACTTAAGCGTACCGCCGAACGCGGCGCTGTCGGCGGTGCGCATGCTCGGGCAGGCCGGTCTGGTCGAGCGCGCGCGCATCATCATGGAGAAGCCCTTCGGCGTGGACTTGAAGAGCGCGGTGGAGCTCAACGCGCGGCTGCACGAGGTGTTCGAGGAGCAGCAGATTTTCCGCATCGATCATTTCCTCGGCAAGGAGCCGGCGCAGAACATCCTGGCGTTCCGATTCGCCAACGGGCTCTTCGAGCCGATCTGGAATCGCAATTTCATCGACCACGTGCAGATCGACGTGCCGGAGACGCTCGATCTCGGCAAGCGCGTCGGCTTCTACGAGACGATCGGTGCGTACCGCGACATGGTGGTCACGCACCTGTTCCAGATACTCGCGTTCATGGCCATGGAGCCGCCCACGGCTCTCGGCCCGGCATCCATTACCGAGGAGAAGAACAAGGTTTTCCGCAGCATGCTGCCCGTCAAGCCGACCGACGTGGTGCGCGGCCAGTTCTCGGGCTATCGCGCCGAGCCGGGTGTCGATCCCGAGTCGGACACTGAGACCTTCATCGCCCTCAAGTGCTCCATCGACAACTGGCGCTGGGCCGGGGTGCCGTTCTACCTGCGAACAGGCAAGCGTCTTGCGGAGGGGCAGCGGATCATCTCGATTGCTTTCCGCGAGCCGCCGCGCAGCATGTTTCCGCCGGACTCGGGCGTCGGGGCACAGGGCCCCGACCACCTCACCTTCGATCTGGCGGATGCCTCCAAGATGTCACTGTCGTTCTACGGCAAGCGCCCCGGGCCGGGCATGCGACTCGACAAGCTGAGCCTGCAGTTCGCCATGCACGACACCGGGCTCGCCGGTGAAGTACTCGAAGCCTACGAGCGGTTGATCCTCGATGCCATGCGTGGCGATCACACGCTGTTCACGAGCGCCGAAGGCATCGAGCGACTGTGGGAAGTATCCACGCCGCTCCTCGAGGCGCCGCCGCCAGTGCGGCCGTATGCGCCGGGATCCTGGGGGCCGAATGCGATTCACCAGCTGATCGCGCCGCACACCTGGCGGCTGCCTTTCGAGCGCGCCTGGCGCAACCCGAACGCGACCGGCGACTAAGCGGCGGCGGGCCGCCCGCGCCGCGCGAACAGCCAGTGCTGCAGGGCGAACAGCACGATACCCAAGCCGAGCGCCTCGTGGGTGAGCTGTGCAAAACGCTGCCAGCGATCGCTGCTCACGAAGAAGAGCGCGAAGCCCGTGAGGCCGAGGAGCGTCATCAGCGTGGCGAACACCGCGCCGCTCACCCGGCGAAGTCCCGCCGTCCACCACAGCAGTACGTGGCGCGCCGACACCCAGCCGAGGAGGTAGGCGCTGGCGATGGCGAGGATGCCGTGCGCGAGCAGGAACGGCGGCTCGAGGGGATGCGGCGTGCGGCCGAACTGCTCCTGCCGTGCGAAGAACTGATCGAGGACCAGCCACGCGATTCCCGTCACCCACAGGAGCGTCGACACCAGGTACACGGCCAGGCGCTGGCGCCGCGGCATGCGCCGGTAAACATGGGCGGTCATGCCGGCCGCAGCAGGCTCTGCCACAGGGCCATCAGCCAGCGCACGCCCTGCGTGACGTGCTCGGAGGACAAGGTTGCGCCGGAGATATTCTTGATGTCGACGCCGAAGCGCACCTCAGCGAGCGCGCTGCGGTGGTCGAACTGCGCCCGCCAGGCGGGGTTACGGATCTCGCCGCCGTGGCTTTCGCGGTAGGACATGATCTCGAGGTTGCAGAGCGCGCCGTCTGCATCGATGCCGACCGCGTAGGTGATCAGGTTTTCCTTGCCGATCACGTCATCGACAAAGACGTATCCGAGCGGCACGCCGGCGCGCGTCGCCTTCCAGATGCGGATGTTGCCGTGCCGCGGCTGTGGGCCGGCCTGCGATAGGAGCGCCGTGAGCTGTTCCTGGGTCGGTGCCACGACCACGGGCGTGAAGGAATCGGCCTCGGGAAACACGGCGTGCTGGGCCGCATCGAGACTCAGGTAGTCGGCCGCCACGACCACCGGCACCGGCAGCAGCGTCGCCAGCACGATTCCAGGAATGGGTAAGAGCTGGCGCACGGTGAACTAGTCGCCGGTGGTAACGTGAATCATTATCATTTGCGCAGATGCGAACCACAACGGTGCACGCCGGCGATGCCCGGCCCGAAACCGTCTCGAGGCTGCGCGTGGCGCTCGGTACATTCGTCGCCATCGAAGCCGAGGCACGCGCGCCGCGCCTCGCCGAGGCAGCGATCGCCGCGGCCTGGGACGCCATCGTCACGGTCGAGCGTGTCATGCATCCCGAACGCGCGGGCAGCTGCCTCGCGGTGCTCAACGACGCAGCTCCCGGCACGCGGGTCGAACTGCACCCCTGGACCTGGGAGGTGCTGCAAATCAGCCGCGAGCTGCACGCCGCCTCGGACGGTGCCTTCGACCCGTGTCTGCCCGGATCGGCGGGCCGGCTTGATGCACTCGAGCTCCTCGCGCCGCACGCCGCCCGGCCGCTCGAGCGGTTGCGCATCGATCTTGGTGGCATTGCCAAGGGCTACGCGGTCGACCGTGCGCTCGAAGCGCTGCGCCTCGCGGGCTGCGCCGGCGGGCTCGTCAACGCCGGCGGCGACCTCGCCGTCTTCGGGGAGCGCAGTCACCTGATCCACTGCGGCGGCACGCCCGAGGAGCTGGTGTTCGAGCTCGCCAACGCGGCACTCGCGACCAGCGATGCGGCCGAGCCGCGCCGTCCGCCCGAGCACCGCGGTCTCTACCACGGCAATGACGGCCGCAGCATCACCGGCCGCGCGACCGTCATTGCGCCGCGTGCGGTATGGGCCGACGCGCTCGCCAAGTGCGCACTGGTGTGCGTGCCGCAGCAATGCGCGGCATTGCTCGCTCGCTACGACGCGCGCCTCCTCAGAACGCAAGGCCCAGCCCCAGATCGATCCGCGTGAAGTCCTTGTTGAAGTCGAACGACTGATAGTCGACCTTGAAGACGACGTGCGCAGTCACGTAGAAGTTCGCGCCGGCCGTCCACACGCGATCGCGATTGACGGGCCAGTAACCATAGTCGCCGGGGTTGGCCGACAGCGGCACGCTGCCGAGCGGTAGCACCGGACCTGCGGTGCCCTCGTAGCTCGCGCCGATGTCGTAGTACTCCCAGCGCACGAACGGCACGAGCCGGTAGTCGCCGCGCTCGAAGGCCTGCCAGGCGCCCTGCAGGTAGTAACCGTAGAACTGCGAGGGGATGGGGTTGGGCGAGCCAGGGTTCGCGGCGTTGGCGATCGTGAGATTGCTGATGGCGCCGTGCGCGTACAGCGCCGACAGGTCCCACTTGCCCGGTGTCCAGCGCGCGTGCGTCTCCCAGAGCGTCACCCGCTGGTCGCCGGGAATCGGCGCATTCGCGGGCGCCGGCACCTTGACCGCGTCCCCGGTGCTGATGGCGGCCCCGACGTCGAGACCCGGGACGCCGTAGTAGTTGAGCGCGACGTACTGACTCAGGTGCTGCGCGTTGGTGAGCCCGAGCTCCTGGTGCGTCGCCTGCAGCGGCGCCGAGTCGCTGTCCTCCAGGTCGAGCGCCGTGGTGTAGAGGGGGAACTCGGGCGCGAAATTCCACTTCGAGAGGTCGAATCCCGTCGTGAGCCCGGCGCTCCAGCGCAGGCCCGCCGTATCGCCGTGGAGATTGAGCCCGCCTTCGCGCCAGGTGCTGGGGATGATCAGCGTCTCGACGAAGTTGCGCTGCACCCCGTAGAAATTCGTCGGCTCATGATTCTCGTTGAGGAAGCCGAACGGCATGAGGAAGAGTCCCGCGCGCAGCGCCACCCCATCATTGAGCTGGCGGTCGATGTAGAACTGCTCCACCTCGAATTCGCCCACGTCGTCGGCGGATGCGACCGCGTGCTCGACCTCGAATTCGGAGTTGAACTCCGTGCGATCGTTGAAGGTGTAGCCGATGCCGAATACGGCACGCGCCAGATCCGCCTCAGTGCGCTCGTTGTCGTGGGTCGGGTGCGTGTAGTAGGCCTCTCCATAGCCCCAGAGTTTGAGTCCGCCGAAGGGCGAGGCGGCGTAGCCGGACTGCGCGGTGAGCGGCCCCGCCGGGGACGGCGGCACCGGATTCGACGGTGGTATCGGGTTCGTTGCGGTGGGCACTGCGGCGTTCGCCGATAACTGCCGCTCGAGCTGCTGCTCGCGCTCGAGCAGCTGCCTGTTCTGCTCTGCCAGCACGCGCAGCTGCGCCTGCACGGCCTGCAACTGCGCGGCGAGCGCATCGATCTGGTGCTGCGCCGGGGGCTTGGCGGCGGCCGGATCGTCCGCGCGCGCCGCGCTGGCCGCGGCGGCGCTCGCGGCCAACAGCAGCGCAGGCCACGTGCGGTGGGGACGTCGATGCGGGGGGAATCGCGGCTCGGGGGTCATCACTTCGGCCCTGATTGCTTCGTAGTGTTCGTGTGGCTTGCACTCGCGGAGCCGGCGGCGATGGGCCTGCGAGAGTTGGTAACGCGAATGGTATCGCGAATCATTCGTATTTACAAAAGCATCATGCAGGCCACTGAGCGCGCGCGCCGTTGCGGTAGATTTCGTTAAGTGCCGAGCAGCGATCCGACCTCCACCCAGGACCCCGAGCTCCTGCGCCGCCTGCTGCGGGCGAAGGACCGGATGGACGCGGCTTACGATGAGGACTGGCCGGTCGAGCGCCTGGCGAGCGTCAGCCACGTCTCCGCGGCGCACTTCGCGCGTTCCTTCCGGCAGGCCTTCGGCGTGCCGCCGCATCGCTATCTCCTGACGCGGCGCATCGAGCGCGCGGCCGCGCTGCTGCGCGACACCGATCTGCCGGTCACCGAGATCGCTTTTCAGACCGGCTGGCGCAGCCTCGGCACTTTCGGACGGATCTTCCGCGACATCACCGGCGCGAGTCCCGGAGTGATCCGCGCGCGCGACCGGGCGGCCGCGTACCAGCTCGGACGTACCCCGGGGTGCTTTCTGAGTGCCGCGCACCGCCCCGACCTCACGATCGCAGTTTCGGAGAAGCGGCGCCGCGTCGCGAACGCTATAAAGCGTCCCATACTTAAGGAGGTCCGATGAGCCAGCGTGTCGAAGTGATCGGTCTCTATGTACGGGACCAGGACGAGGCGCTCGCGTTTTACGTCGAGAAGCTCGGTTTCAGCGTCCACACGGACGCACGCAACGGGGACTACCGCTGGCTGACGGTCCAGCATCCCGACCAGCCGTCGTTCCAGCTCGGGCTGTTCGCGCCCGGTCCGCCGGTGCACGACGCCGCGACCGCGCAGACGCTGCGCGCGATGGTGGCCAAGGGTGCGATGCCGCCGCTGGTCATGATGGTCGACGACTGCCGCGCCGCGCACGAGCGCTTGCACGGGCGGGGCGTGGAATTCACGCAGGAGCCGGTCGAGCGCTACGGCGCCGTGGACGCCTCTTTCCGTGACCCCTCGGGCAACGGCTGGAAGCTGATGCAGGCGCGCCGCTGAGCGCGCGGCGCGCGCCGCCGCGGGTGAGCGCGCACGCTCAGTGCGGCGCGTCCTTCCTGCCGGTGTGGCGCGCGGTGCGCGGCTCGAGCGGCTCGGCGCCCGCCATGGGTGCGGGGTTGAGCCCGACGTAAGCCACCATCTCACGCGTGTCGATGAACGGCCCCTTCTGACTGCGCGGCACCGGGCTGCGACGGAGCTTGCGCCACAGGTCGAAGAGCGCCAGCGTGGCGGTGAGCGTGCCGAGGATGGCGAAGTAGGCGCGCGCACCGAAGGCCGAGATGAGCCCGCCGGTGATCACCGGACCGAAGGCCGCCGCCGTGCCGTTGATGAGCAGCAGCGCGCTGCTCGCCGCCACCATCTGCGCGGGCTCGAGCTTGTCGTTGACGTGCGAGACCGACAGCGAGTAGAGCGTGAGCGCCGCGCCCGAGAAGAGCGCCGCGAGCACCAGGAACACGCCGTGCGGCAACGGGCCGAGGAGCTCGACCGCGGCGGCCACGAGCGTTGCGACCAGGCACATGGTCGCGATCATGGTGCGCCGGTCCATGCGGTCGGAGAGCCGGCCGACCGGGTATTGCGTGAGCACTGCGGCGAGGATGCTGACCGCCATGAACTCGGCCACGCCGCGGGTGCCGAGGCCCGTGAGGCGTGCGTACACCGGTCCCATGGAGAAGATGATCGAGGAGATCATCCCCGAGATCGCCACCGCCACCACGCCGACCGGCGAATTGCGGTACAGGTCGCGGAAGCGCACCCGCTGCGGCACCGCGGGCCGCGCGACTTCCTGCGCCGAGGCGACGATCGGCACCATGGCCACCGAGATCAGCGCCGACACCAGCATGAAAGGCTCTGTGGACTCGGGACCGGAGAGTACCAGCAGGAACTGCGCGGTCCCGAGCCCGACGTACAGAACCAACATATAGATGGCGAGCAGCTGGCCACGGTTGGTGCTGGAGGCGCGGTGGTTGAGCCAGCTCTCCGCCACGACGTAGATCCCGGCGAAGCACACGCCCGAGAGCAGGCGCATCAGCGCCCACGGGGCCGGATGCACCCACGCGCCGTGCACCAGCACCGCCACCGAGGCGAGGGCTGCGAGGGTGGCGAACACGCGCACCGGGCCTACGCGCGCGAGCAGCTGCGGCGCAAGGCGGGTACCGAGGAGATAGCCCACGTAGTAGCACGACATGATGATGCCGGTGACCGTGGTCGGGAAGCCCTCGATCGTGGCGCGCACGCCGAGCAGCGTGCTTTGCAGGCCCGCGCCGAGCATGAGAATGCCCATGCCGAGCAGCAGCGGCCAGGTTGCGGCAATCGGGTTCACTGAAGGCGGGGCGTAGCGGGGTGTCTGGGAGCGGACCAGGCGCGCATCATAACCGCTCCTTCGTGACCGGCATGCCGTATCGCGACACCCGCCGCTCCCTGCGCGGCGGACCGCGAGCGCTGGCGCGGTCCGGTATCATTCCCGGTCCATGACAGGTGCAAGCACGCTCAAGGCTTGGAGTCTGCCCGCGTTCGCCGCGCTGGCCGCCTGGATGGCCGGCGCCGCCGCGGCGACGCCCGCGACCCTCTCGATCTACTTCATCGACGTCGAGGGCGGGCAGTCGACGCTGATCGTGACGCCCGACGGGCACTCGCTCCTCATCGACACGGGTTGGGCGGGCGATGGCTCGGGCTTCAAGCCCGGCGACCCGCACGCCGCACGTGACGCAAACCGCATCGTCGCCGCGGCGCGCGACGCCGGCGTCACACGGATCGACACCCTCCTCATCACGCATTTCCATCCCGATCACGACGGCGGGGTGGGCGAGCTCGCCCAGCTCATGCCCATCGGGGTCTTCGTCGATCACGGCACGCCGAGTCCCGAGGCCGCCAGTAACGTGCCGGACACGCCGGCCGCCTTCGCCGCCTACGAGAAGGTGCGCGCCGCGGGCACCGCGCACCTGATGCCGCGACCTGGCGATCGGCTGCCGATCGCGGGACTCGAGACGATCGTGGTGAGCTCCGCCGGCGCGACGCTCTCACAGCCGCTGCCGGGCGCCGGACGCCGCAACGCGCTGTGCCCGGCGCAGGCGCTTGCCGCCCGCGACCCTTTCGAGAATCCGCGCTCCACCGGAGTCCTCATCCGCTACGGCCGGTTCCGCTTTCTCGACGTCGGCGATCTGAGCGGCACCCCGCTCTACGCGCTCGCCTGCCCGCGGGACCTCATCGGGCCGGTAGACGTCTATCTGGTGGCACATCACGGCGGACCCGACGTGGCCGATCCCGCGACCTTTGCGGCGTTCCGGCCGCGCGTGGCCGTCATGAACAACGGCTTAGCCAAGGGCGGGGCGCGCGTCACCTATCAGGCGCTGCACCAGATGCCGGGACTCGAGGATGTCTGGCAGTTGCACTGGTCCGCCGAAGCGCTCGACAGCAACTTCCCGGACGCCTACATCGCGAACCTCGACGAGAGCTCCGCGTACTGGATCAAGCTCACGGCGCGCCGCGACGGCTCGTTCCGCATCGGGAATCCGCGCACCGGCGCCTGGCACGACTACGGTGCAGGTGATCTCAAGGCACGGTCGCGAGGCTCGCCTTCTCCAACGCCTGGTCGAGCGCCGGCAAATCCTGGCTGAGTATCGCCTGGTAGTCGGCGTCCGCCGCCGCCACCTCGCCCTCGAGCGCCAACAGGCTCGCGAGCTGCGCCTCGGTCGGCGCGAAGTCGGCGCCGCCGGCGACGTCACCACCGCCGGTGCCGACCTCCGCGTTGAGCCAGATGAGATCCAGATAGGCGCCGTCGGCCTCGATGAAGTACTTGTCGTCGCTGTCGCGCAGCGACCGCGAGACCAGCTTCGATTCGGCGGCCGCGAGCTTCTTGTCGAGACCCTCGCAGGCCGCCAGCAGCTCCTTCTTCTGCTGCTCCTCGGCCGCGCTCGCCACGCGCGGTGCGGCTGATGCGGGCTCGCTCTCGCGCTCGTCGCCTTCCTCGGCGAGCGGCGCATCGTGGCGCGCGTGCGGCGGCGCGGGCCGCAGCATGGTCTCGATGACCTCGAGCTGTTTGCGCTGCCACTCCATGCGGTTGACGGTGTCGGCAACGTGCGAGATGTCGTCGCGGATCTCAAGCAGCGTACGCACCGAGAGCTCGAGGTCGGCCGGCGACCCGGGGGCGCGCGGATCGGCGAGTACGGTGAGCGGCGCCGACAGGGTCTGCCCGTCCACCTGCAGCCGTACCGAGTAGCTGCCTGGCGCTGCGATGGGGCCCACCTCCGCCGGGCGCGAGCCCCAGTGCGTGATGGGGCGCGAGTCCTCGTCGCGGAAGCGCGGCTCGTCCCAGACGCGCGGGTTGTCGGGCGCGACCGTGCGCAGTGCCACCAGGCGCGGTGACTCGTAGCGCAGATCCCAACTGATGCGGTTGATGCCGACGATCGGGTCGTGCGACTCGAGACGGCGTATCACGTTGCTGCCGGCATCGAGGATCTCGAGCCGCACCGGGTCCTTAGGCTTGGCGGCGAGGGAGAAATTGACGGGTGCGGAGGCGTCGGCGACGAAGCGATAGGCCTTGCGCGGCTCGTAGAGAACGACCGGCGCGGTGTTGCGCTGGCGGGCCTGCTGCTCGAGCGGCGTGATGTCATCGAGGATGTAGAGCCCGCGGCCGTAGGTCGAGACCACGAGGTCGTGGAACTGCTTCTGCACCACCGCCCAGGTCACGGGCGAGGGCGGCAGCCCGTTGCGCAGTTGGCTCCAGTGCCCGCCGTCATCGAGCGAGTAATAGAGGCCGTTGCCGGTGCCGGCGAACAGCAGCCCCGGCGCATTCGGGTCGTCGGTGACGGTGCGCACGTAGGAGAGCTCGTGCTTCGGCAAGTCGCCGCTGATGCGCTTCCAGCTTCTGCCGAAGTCGCTGGTCTTGTAGATGAATGGATCGCGATTGTCGTTGAGGTGCAGATCGACGCTCACGTAGGCGGTCGCGGCATCGAAGCTCGAAGGTGCGATGCTGGTGATGCTGCCGCCGGAGGGCACGCCCGTCATGTGGGCGCTGACGTTGACCCAGTTGGCGGCGCCGTCCTTTGTGTACCAGACCTGGCCGTCGTTGGTGCCGGCCCAGATGAGCCCCTGCTGCACCTTCGAGGGCGCGATGGCGAACACCACCTCGCCGTAGAACTGGCCGAGGTTGTCGCCGACGATGCCGCCCGAAGGTGCGATGTGCGCCGGGTCCTGGGTGGAGAGATCCGGGGACACGACCGTCCAGCTGTGGCCGGCATCGGTGGTGCGGAAGATCACCTGGCAGCCGTAGTACACGGTGTTGTGATCGAAAGGATCGACCGCGAGCGGCGGCGTCCAGTGGCAGCGGTATTTGATGACGTCGGGCGGCGAGTCGAGCGTGTGCTTCCACGGACTCACCGAATGCGCTTCGTGGTAGCGCGCGTCCCAGCGGGTGACCGTGTCGCCGTAGCAGGTCGCCCACACGACGCTCGGGTCGGCGAGGTCCGGAACCGTGAACCCGGATTCGCAGCCCCCCATGTGGCGGTCCCAGCCTTGCTCGCCGCCGAGCGACACGCTCGGGCCGCGCATGTTGCCGTCGTCCTGCATGTTGCTATAGAAGTAGTAGGGAATCTGCTCGTCGACCGCGACGTGGTACATCTGGCCGATGGGCAGCTGCACGCGGTGAAAGCCGCGCCCGTGGACCGTGGTGATGATCAGCCCACCGTCGTCGGTGATGACGAAGCGGTCGGGGTTCGCCGGGTCGATCCAGATGTCGTGGGTGTCGCCGCCCCAGCGCACCTCGTGGAAGTTCTCCCCGCTATCGAGCGATTGCCAGAACGAGCTATTGGCCACGAGCACCTCGGCATCGCTGCCACTCGAGACCGCCATACGGATGTAGTAGCCGGCGCGGCCGATGAGCGCGCGCTGCGAGTTGACGCGCCGCCATTCGCGGCCGGCGTTATCCGAGCGCCACACCGAGCCCTGATCGCGCGTCTGGATGAGCGCGTAGAGGCGCTTGGAATTGGTCGGCGCGATGGCGACGTCGATCTTGCCGAGCGGTGACTCGGGCAGGCCGTGCTTCTCCAGGCGCTGCCAGGTGTCGCCGCCGTCGTGGGTGAGATAGAGGCCGCTGCCGGGGCCGCCGCTGTATTCGCCCCAGGTGTGCATTTCCACCTGCCACATGCCGGCGAGCAGCGTGCGCGGGTCGTGCGCATCGAGCGAGAGTCCCGAGCAGCCGACGTTCTCGCCCGCGAACAGGACGCGCGTCCAGTGCTCGCCGCCGTCGGTGGTGCGGTAGACGCCGCGCTCCTGCTGCGGTCCGGTCGCCCGCCCCAGCACGCAGGCGTAGACGATGTCGGCATTGGCCGGATGCACGATGATGCGGCCGATGCGGCCGGACTGCGCCAGCCCCTTGAGGACCCAGGTACGGCCGGCATCGGTGGACTTGTAGATGCCGTTGCCCATGACGTCGCTGTCGCGGATCACCCAGGCCTCGCCGGTGCCCGCCCACACGGTGCTGTTCTCGGAGGGCGCGACCGCGAGCGCGCCGATCGCCGCCACGTTCTGCTTGTCGAAGATCGGCGCCCAGCGATTGCCGCCGTCGCTCGACTTCCAGACGCCGCCGGAGGCCGCGCCGGCGTAATACACGGAAGCATCGCCCGCAATGCCGGCGATCGCCGCGATGCGGTTGCCGATGCGCGGGCCGACGAAGCGGAATTTGAAGTTGCCGAGGGGCTCAGGCTCGGCTGCGGCGGCGCTCGCCGGGGCCGGCGCGGGAGGAGCGGTGGCAGCGGCGGCCACTGCGGCGGCGGCCAGCAGTAACGTGAACCCGCAACGCAATGTTCTCGTTCGCATCCAGTTCGCTCCTCTTCGCGGCCCCTGCAGGGACGCCAACCTTACATCAGGTGCGGGTGCGGCTGTTTCCACTTGGCGGGCCGAAATGGGTATTCTTGCACCGCCGCATGAACCGCCTGATCATGATCGTCGCGCTCGCCGCCACGTACTTCGTGTTCGCGATGCTGCTCAACAGCGTCGCCCCGGTGATCCTGCAGTCGATGTTGACGTTCGGCGTCGACAAGATCGCCACCTCGACCCTCGATGCCTGCAAGGATCTGCCGATCGCCATCACCTCGCTGTGCGTGGCGGCCTACCTGCCGCGGCTCGGCTACCGCCGCGCCATGATCGTCGGCCTCGCCTTCGTCGCGCTCGCCTGCACGGCGATGCCGCTCGTGCCGGGATTCCTCACGACGCGCCTCATGTTCGTCGCGGTCGGGATCGGCTTCGCGCTCATCAAGGTGGCGGTGTATTCCTCGATCGGCCTGCTGTCGCCGGAGCCGAGCCGCCACGCGAGCCTGACGAGCCTGCTCGAGGGGCTGTTCATGCTGGGCGTGCTCTCGACCTCCTGGGTGTTCAGCCTGTTCATCAACCGCAACGCGCCCGGCGACCCGGTGTGGCTGCACGTCTACTGGCTGATGGCGGGCATCGCGGCGGCGGCCGCGCTGCTGGTGGCGTTCGCGCGGCTCGATGAGTCGGGCGCGCACGGCGCGCAGGTCACGGCCGGCTCGCCGCTGCGCGGCATGCTGAGCCTGCTCGAGCAGCCGGCGGTGCTGGTATTCCTCGCGGCCGCGTTCCTCTACGTGCTCATCGAGCAGCAGGTGCAGACCTGGCTCCCGACCTTCAATCGCGAGGAGTTGAAGCTCCCCGTGACCCTGAGCGTGCAGCTGGCGAGCCTTTATTCCGGTGCGCTCGCCTTCGGCCGCCTGAGCGCCAGCGTCGCGCTGCGGCACATCTACTGGCGCAACCTCCTGGTGGGGTGCCTGGTGGTGGCGGCCGGCATGCTGGTGCTGTCGGTACGCGCGAGTGCCGCCGGTGCCACCGACTGGGCGAGCCTGCCGCTGGCGGCGTACTTCCCCGCGGTGCTCGGCCTGTTTCTCGCGCCCATCTACCCGACGATCTGCTCGACCATGCTGAGCTCGCTCCCCCTCGATAAGCACGCGGCGATGACCGGTCTCATCGTGGTGTTCTCGGCACTCGGCGGGACCTCGGGCTCGTTCATCACCGGGCGGATCTTCGCGGCCACCGACGGCCGCACGGCCTTCTCGCTCGGCCTGCTGCCGATGGCGCTGCTCATCGGCGCGCTCTTCTGGTTCGACCGGCGGCTGCGGCAGCGCAGCGCGGTGCAGCCATGAAAGGCCGCGTGGCGCTCGTGACCGGCGGCGGCCGCGGCATCGGGCGCGAGGCAGCGCTGCTGCTCGCGGCGGCCGGCGCGCGCGTCATGATCACGGCGCGCACCGCGGGCGAGCTCGCCGCGGTCGGGCTCGAGTACGTCGCCGCGGACCTCGGCACCGCCGCGGGCTGCGCGTTCGCCGTGGCCGAGACCGAGCGGCGCCTCGGCCCGATCGATGTCCTGGTCGTGAACCACGGCATCGGCTCGGCGCACGAGCGGCTGGTGTGGGAGCAGGATCCGGAAGTCTGGCGCGAGACCATGCGCGTGAATCTCGACGGCCCGTTCGAGCTCGCGCGGCTCACGGTGGGTGGCATGTGTCAGCGCGGCTTCGGCCGGCTGGTGTTCACCGCCTCCACCGCGGGCGAGAAGGCGGAGCGCTCCGGCAGCGCCTACACCGCCTCCAAGCACGGGTTGATCGGGCTGGCGCGCGCGGTCGCGCAGGACGCAGGTCCCTGCGGCGTCACGTCCAACGCCGTACTGCCCGGCTGGGTGCGCACCGCAATGGCCGAACGCTCGGCGCAGACCGAGGCTGCGCGGCGCGGCGTCTCGACCGAGCAGGTATGGCGTGAGCGCGCGGCCATCTATCCACAGAACCGCGTGCTCGAGCCGCGCGAGGTGGCCGAGGTGATTGCGTTTCTGTGCAGCGACGCCGCCGGCGGCGTCAACGGCGAGGCGGTCACCGTGGCGCTCGGCGGCATCTGGTGAGGGGGCGGCGCGGCCGCGCGCCCGGGCCTCAGGGCGTGCCTTTCACCAGCGTGCCGCCCTTCATGACGATGGCGACGTTTTCCAGCACGCGGACGTCCTTGAGCGGATCGCCGTCGACGGCGATCAGATCCGCGTAACGTCCGGGCGCGATCGCGCCCAGGTCCGCGGTCTTGTCGAGCGCCTCCGCGGCGCTCCTGGTGGCCGCCTGGATGGCTTCCATGGGCGTCATGCCCCACTCGATCATCTTGGCGAACTGGCGCGCGTTCTGACCGTGCGGGTAGACACCGGCGTCGGTGCCGAAGAGCATCTTGACCCCGGCGGCGTGCGCGGCGCGGAATGTCTGCCGCTGCTTGAGCCCGATCATGCGCTCCTTCTCGAGACTCTCGGGGAATACGCCGTTCTTCGCGCCGTCGGACAGGATGTAGTCGTCGTTGTAGATGTCCATGTCGAACCACGCGCCGCGCTCCTTCGCAAGACGGAAGCTCTCGGCGTCCGCAAGGCTGGCGTGCTCGATGGTGTCGACCCCGGCGCGCAGGGCGTCGTTGATGCCCTCGGTGCCGTGGGCGTGCACCGCGACCCGTAACCCAAGCCGGTGCGCCTCCTCGACCACCGCCTTGATCTCCTCGAGCGAGAGCTGCTGGGCGCCGACGCTGTCGCCCTTGGAGAGCACGCCGCCGGTCATGCATACCTTGATCACCTGCGCGCCGTACTTGTGCACCTTGCGCACCAGCGCCCGGTATTCGTCCGGCGAGTTGGCTATCTGGGTCGAGGGCGTCGTGATCGAGGGCGGGAATTGCGTCGCATCGCAGTGGCCGCCGGTCGAGCCGATCGCATAGGTCGCCGGCACGATCCGCGGACCCTCGATGTAGCCGCGGTTGATACCCTGCATGAGCCCGACGTCCTGGTAGCCGCTCGAGCCGACGTTGCGCACCGTGGTAAAGCCCGCCTCCAGCGTGCGGCGCGCGTTGGCGGCGCCGACCGTCATCCAGAAGGCGTCGGTGTACTCGAGCCGCCGATAGCCGCTCAGCGTCGGGTCGGAGGTGAGGTGCACGTGCATGTCGATGAGGCCGGGCAGGAGCGTGCGGTCGCCGAAGTCGAGCCGGCGGGCACCGGCAGGCACGGCATCGCCCGCGCGGCCGACGCTGGCGATGCGGCCGTCGGTGATGACGATCTGGGGGTGCTCGACCTCGCGGCCGGCGAGCACGTCGATCATGCGCGCCGCGCTCACCACGAGGGTGTCCGCACGCGCGATGGCGGTGAGGCTGAGGGCGCTGAGTGCGGCGGCGGCGAGGGCGGTGGTACGCATCGGGTCTGCGGAGTGTAGGCAGGCTGCGCCGTATTACAAGCGGGTGAGGGCCTCCACCGCCACCCGGCGCAGCGTGCGCTGCTGCGCACTTTCCGGCCCGGGCCGGCCTGCCGGCCGAATGAAATCAGCGATTTCTGCGACGCCGTAGACATCTGCGAGCGCGGCGGAGCGAGCACATTATGCCGGTTGCGCAGAGGTTAAGGAGGCTAAGCCGTGTTCCGTGGATTCCGTTTCCAGGTCGTTCTTCCCGTGGCGATCGTGGCGCTGCTGCTGGTCAGCGCCGGTGCAATCGGCTTCTCGCTCTGGGCCACCCACCACGAAGAGCTGGTGGTGCGGCAGCAGGTGGTGGACAACGTCACCGCGATCCAGGCGGCCTTCGTCACCTCCGAGACACTGATGGAGGAACGCACGCACGGCGGCATGAACCTCCTCAAGGACCAGATCGCCGCACGCGGTGGGGCCGAGAAGGGCCCGCCGGTGCAGGTGGCCGACAAGACGGTCCCGGACATCCTGGTCGGCGGCAAGAGCGCAGCCGGCAACTTCGAGATCGTCGACTACGTGACGCGCATGCTGAAAGGCACGGCGACCATCTTCTCCAAGGACGGCGAGCGCTTCGTGCGCATCACCACCAACGTGCTGAAGGACAACGGCCGGCGGGCCGTCGGCACCGAGCTCAACAACACCACCAGGGCCTATGCGGCCTTGAGTCAGGGTGTCGCCTTCTACGGCGTCGTCGACATCCTCGGCAGCCCCTATATCACCGGCTACGAGCCGCTGTATTCCAAGAGCGGCGACTACATCGGCATCACCTACATGGGCTACAAGGCGGAGCTCCCGGTGCTCGAGGCGGCGCTCGACCGCGCCCGCGTGCTGCAGAGCGGTTTCGTCGCCGTGGTCGATGACCAATCGGTCCGCTACCTGCCGTCCTGGACCACGAAGGATCAGGTGCAGCAGCACATCGACAACAAGGACGGCGCCTGGGTCGTCGCCCGCACGCCGCTGCCGGAGTGGGGTCTCACCATCGTCTCCGCTTACCCGGTCGAGGAGCTGCATGCGGTAAGCCGCTCGATCGGCTACGGGGTCGGCCTCGCGGGACTGCTGATCGGCGCGGCGATCTCGCTCACGCTGTTCCTGCTGCTCGACCGCAAGGTACTGCAGCTGCTCGGCGGCGAGCCGCGACTGGCGGCGGACTACATGAAGAAGATCGCCGAGGGCGACCTCGCGATCGACATCGGCGTCGCCGGTAAGCGCGAGGACAGTCTGATGTCCTCCCTCAAGGTGATGCAGCTGAAGCTCAAGAACCTGGTGGCGGCGGTGAGTGGCGGCGCGGCCGAGGTCAATGCGCAGTCGCGCAAGTTCGAATCCGCTTACGACGCCTTCCAGCGCGGCCGCGACGATGCCTCCTCGCAGGAGCTGCTGAAGCAGACCAAGGGCATCAGCCGCACGCTGGCGCTGCTCGAGAAATCGATCGGGCGCTTCAAGCTCTCGGCCTCCTGAAGCGGCCGCGCTACTCGCTGGTCGCGTTGATCTCGCGCACGCACTCGAGGAGCTTCTCGAGGGCGTCGCGACGGTGTTCCTTCACTTCGGTGGCGATGCGGTTCAGTGCTCCCTGAATCGCGCGCACGTCGCCGCCCGCGTTGACGGCATCCACCAGAGCCTGGCCGCGGGCGCCGAACTGATCGAGGCAGAAATCCGCCAGCGTGAAGCGCGCCTGAGCCAGCGAGACGCCGGGGGCGAGTTGCAGCGGCGCGGGGGCCGGCCGGGCCGGGGCCGCCGCCGGTGCGGCGCCGCGCGGCGCGGCGCTGCGGGGCGCGGGCGCCTGCGCGGGCCGGGACGCCGGGGCTGCCGCGGCCGGCGGTGCCGCGCGCGGCAGCGTGGTGCCTGAGCTCTCGAGGTCCGTGTCGTTGGCCTCGCGTACACAGGCGGTGAGCGCGGCTAAGCGATCCGGGCAGCGCTTGGCGACTTCGGCGGTGATGATGTTGAGCGCCTCCTGCAGGCGGGGCGCATCGGCGCACAGCTCGATCACGTCGGCGTAGTACTGGCCGTCGGCGCCGAAATGGCTCAGACAGAAGTTGGCGAGCGCGAAGCGTGTCTGGCTGAGCGACACGCCGGGTTTGAGGCGCAGTTCGTCCGGGAAGCGGTTCTTGGAATCAGCCACGGCGTGGCACCATGGCGCGCGATCTTACGTCGTTTGCACTCAATCGTCTTCCAGCGCCGGCACCCGGGCATCCACCTGCGCCGCGATCGCCGCCGGATCGGCGCCGGCCACCGGAAACGACCCCGACCAGATGAGCTTGCCGTCCGCGACGCTCACCAGCTTCACGGTGAGGCTCTGCGCCGCCGCCGCCGCCGGGTTCACGGAGCCGAACAGCACGTACTTCGCGTCGTGCCCGTGCGC
>Ga0210394_10001313_pt1 | contig 40917 bp, 30 predicted proteins | sample IncBWC12MmetaG_FD_160121 | JGI IMG/M metagenome (GOLD analysis project Ga0210394, IMG submission 160121) | Forest soil microbial communities from Barre Woods Harvard Forest LTER site, Petersham, Massachusetts, United States - Inc-BW-C-12-M | ecosystem: Environmental > Terrestrial > Soil >...
TATTAAGATAAGGCAATGAGAAAGAATTATATAAAAATAATAGTGTGGTTAGTAGGCTTTATGCAGGCAAACATTTTGTTTGCACAACAATTGCCACAATACACACAATACATGATGAATGATTTTGTGTTAAACCCTGCTATTGCCGGGCGTAGTGATTATTGGGAAGCAAAATCGAACAACCGCTACCAATGGGTTGGCATTCCGGATGCACCAAGAACCTATATGCTATCTATGCAAGGACCGTTGAAGAATTTAAATATGGGGCTTGGTGGAACTATTTATACTGATATTGTTGGACCTACACGCCGTACAGGAATTAATTTAGCTTACGCCTATCATATTAAATTGGGATCTAAGTATAAATTATCGTTTGGGGTAAGTGGCGGCATTGTACAATATGCGGTTGACGGTTCTAAAATAACTACACACGACCCAAGTGATCCTGTTCTTACATCGAGTTATCAATCAGTTATAGTACCTGATATTGGTGCGGGGATTTATTTTTACAGCAAAAAATTATCTATTAGTTTGGGGTTCCCACAAATATACCAAGCTAACTTAAAATTCTTTCAAGACCAAACAACAAACCAAAGTGCATTAGCCCAACACTTTTATGGTTTGGCATCATACAAGTTTAACTTAAAAAACGATTTTGTTTTAGAGCCTTGTGTATTAGTTAAATATGTAGCACCCGCACCGGTACAAGTTGATGCAGGCGCAAAACTAACTTACAAAAATGCTGTATGGCTTGGGTTAAATTACCGTAGTGGCGATGCAGTAAGTGCCTTAATGGGTTATATGTTTAAAAACTGGCTGATGGTTGCTTACTCGTACGATTACAGCATAACCGCCATACGCAAATACAACAGCGGCACACATGAAATAATGCTGGGCATGCGCTTTATGCCTGTTAAGAAAAAAACAGAAGAAGATAAATAGTTATTTTTTATAAAATCTGTTACTGTTGTTTGTTTTAAAATGTATTTACAATACCGAAATTTATTTTACCCGTACGTAAACTAAACTCGTTATTAAATTGATGTGCAATAGCATAATTTAACTGAAATACACCCGCTTTGGTTTGAAACATAACCCCTGCCCCTACACTATATGGTGTATCTTGTCTGGGTATATTTGTTGCCAGATTATACGATGCATTTTGATACCATCCTCCATCGGCAAATAAAAGAAAAGCCGAATTTTGCTCAAACAAAAAACGATACTCTATAGTACCAATACCAAAGCTACTGGCATAAATAGATTGTTCATCTATACCGCGTATACTTTTAAAACCACCTATACGATAAAGCTCATTAGTAAATAGCTGCGGACTATTTAAACTTCCACCCTGAAAAGCCATTTTTATGGTGCTATACTTAAAAAATGGAATGTAACAAGCTAAATTAGCATCTACCTGATATTGCGTGCTATTTAGCTGAATACCATCGTACAAACTGGCATCGAGGTTAACATTTTTACGAATGGTTCTGCTACCGGCACTGGCACTCACATTTATAGATATACCACTACGCGGGTTAAATTTGTAGTTTAATTTTTCGTAAAAAAAAGATACACCATACGAACCCGTACTTATATCAGCGTAATCAGGCAAAACAGTTGCACCAACTAACCCGGCGGTAGATAGCAGGTTACTGCTATGTTGCTTAAAAAAAACTTTAAAATAATTTAAGCCACTAAATAAATATTGCACCCCAATATTATTTTGTATATCAATATAGGTGGTATCTCGTTTATAAATAGCTAAAGAGTAATCTATCCCTAATGGGGTGTTAAACAAATAAGGATATACCACATTCGCTTTAAAATCTTGTGTTTGATATTGTAAGCGCTGCCAGTTAAGGTTAAATAATTCGCCTCGCCTAAAAATACCATTATATATTTTTATATTAACATTTCCCGTTAACACGGTCTTCCCGCTGGTTTGAGGTTGTAACCCTACTATACCATCAAACTGGCTTGCACTTTTTTTATCGAGAAAAAGTACAAGTCTGGTATCTTTATCTGTAATTTTTACTAATTGCTGTTTAGTTTGTTTTACAAACGGAAGTTGCCTGATACGCTGCTCTATCTGCTTAATTTGTTGCTCATTATACAAATCACCTTCTTTAATATGTAAATAGCGGTACAAGTATCTCTTTTTAATATTGGCATTACCTATTATTAAAAAGCTATCTATTTTAATTAAACGATGTTTAATTATTTTAAGCTGCGCACTAATGGCATTATCCTGTATAACTACACTATCAAGCTTTATACGCGCAAAGGGGTATCCGTTATTATCGCAATAGGTAAGAATTTTTTCCATTAACTTACTTACTTCCTTAGGTGTAAAAACAGCATTTACATACATTCTTTCACTAAAACCCGCACCGGCTAATAAGTCATCATCCACATTTCCTTTACTAAGGCGAGCCCATTTATATTTTGCACCACTCCGTAAACTTGCCGAACAAAGCAATGAATCGTAAGTAACAGCTTCTATATCGGCTAATAAATAACCTGAACTTCTAAAAGAGGAAATAATATCATTTAATTCTTCTTCAATTGCCTGCCTGGATTCGTAAAAGGGTTTTATTTTAAAATTTTTATTAAAAGAATGGTTATCGATTACATCAATTTTAAGCACAATTTTTTGCTGTGCCTTTGCTGATAGGCCCATCAGGCAAAATAATAAGATATATAAGAAAATTCTATTCAATATACTGCACAACGAAGTTTTAAAGTTAAAATTTTGTTAGCTACAAAAAAACTTGGCAAGGTTAAAACACTTAACTTTGTGAGCTAAAATAAAAACATACACTCATGAAAATCCATAATTTTAGCGCAGGGCCTGGTATTTTACCGGCAGAAGTACTTAAACAATCAGCTGAAGCTTGTATAAACTTTGATAATCTTAACCTTTCGCTATTAGAAATTTCGCATCGCAGCAAAAACTACGAAAAAGTGATGTTGGAAGCCCGCAATACGGTAAAAGAGCTTTTTGAAGTGGGCGACGAGTACGAAGTAATTTACCTGGGTGGTGGTGCCAGTACACAGTTTGCTATGGTTCCGTACAATTTATTAACTGAAAATGGGCATGCTGCTTATGTAAACACAGGCGTTTGGGCAAGCAAAGCCATTAAAGAGGCTAAAATTATTGGTAACACAAAGGTGATTGCTTCATCAGAAGATAAAAAGTTTACCTATGTGCCAAAAGGATATGAAATTCCTACGGATGCAGATTATTTACACCTTACATCGAACAACACCATTTACGGAACACAAATAAAACAGTTTCCTAAAACAAATATTCCATTGGTATGTGATATGAGTTCGGATATTTTTAGTCGTAAAGTAAATGCTAAAGATTTTTCTTTAATATATGCCGGCGCGCAAAAAAATATGGGCCCTGCCGGTGCAACTATGGTTATGGTGCGTAAAGATGCGTTGGGCAAAACAGGCAGAAAAATGCTTTCGATGTTAGACTACCAAGTACACATTAAAGGCGATAGCATGTACAACACACCACCTGTGTTTCCTATTTATGTTACGCTACTTACTTTACAATGGTTAAAAAAGAATGGCGGCATTGCATGGATTGAAAAATTAAACCAGCAAAAAGCAGATTTATTGTATAACGAAATTGACTGCAACAGTTTGTTTTATGGCACAGTTGTAAAAGAAGACAGAAGCAATATGAACGTTTGTTTTTTAACCAACAAACCTGAATTAGAGCCTGAGTTTGATAAAATTTGGAAAGATGCTAATATTAGTGGTATACGCGGACACAGAGATGTGGGTGGTTACCGCGCATCTTTATACAATGCTTTACCCTTAGAAAGTGTGCAGGTGTTAGTAGACACCATGAAAGAATTTGAAAAGAAATTTGCATAAAAACCTAAGCCGACCTTGTGTCGGCTTTTTAAATTAAAAAAATATGAGTAAAAAAATTTTAGCCAATGATGGCATTGATGCAGTAGGACAACAAATGCTTGAACAAGCTGGTTTTACCGTTGTTACCGAAAAAGTAGCACAAGAAAACTTAGCTACAGCACTTAACGATAAAGGTTACGTAGCTTTAACAGTGCGCAGTGCAACCAAAGTGCGTAAAGACTTAATTGACATCTGTCCTAATTTAAAAGTAATTGGCCGTGGTGGTGTTGGCATGGATAATATTGATGTTGATTATGCAAAGGGGAAAAACATACAGGTGATTAACACACCGGCTGCTTCATCAAACGCGGTAGCAGAGTTAGTGTTTGCACATTTATTTAATGCGGTTCGTTTTTTATACGATAGCAACCGCCAAATGCCTGTAAATGGATTAGCCCAATTTGATGATTTGAAAAAAAAATATGCCAAAGGCATTGAGCTTAAAGATAAAACAATAGGCATTATTGGTTTTGGACGCATAGGACAACAAGTAGCAAAAATTGCGCTGGGTTGTGGCATGAAAGTTTTAGTATTTGACCCTTTTGTAAAAGAAGCTAAATTGCATTTAGAGATATATGGTTTAGCTAATGCAGAAGTAAACATAACCACAGTTCACTTAGATGATGTATATGCAAAAAGTGATTTTATTACCGTGCATGTACCGGGCGGGAAACTGATTACGGATGCTGAAATTGCTAAAATGAAAGCGGGAATTATTTTAATAAATACAGCACGCGGTGGTGTAATTGATGAAACTGCTTTATTGAATGGATTAAATTCTAAAAAAATTGCACACGCTTGTTTAGATGTATATGAAAACGAACCTAAACCGAGCGAAGCTATTTTACATCATCCTCAAATATCATTAACACCGCATATTGGTGCTGCTACTAACGAAGCACAAGAACGAATTGGTGTTGAGTTGGCTGAAAAACTTATTGCTGCGCTGAAGTAAAATAATTGCATTTGCGCTAACCAACACACTTAAATTAAATGGATAAATTCTTCGCCCATTTTATTAAGCTGACTGAAATATGCTGTGGGATTAGTACCAACAATTTTTAGAAAATCTTTATTAAAATGAGATTGATCTGAATAACCCAATTCGTTTACTATATTGGTATAAGTTGACTTTACTAATTGGTAACGCTTGCTAAAAAATTTCACCTTAATTATGGTTGAATATTTCTTGGGGCTCATGCCAACACATTCATTAAATTTTCTACGAAAATTTCTTTCACTCATGCAATGATTTTTATGCAGTGTTGACATTTCTACATTTCCTCCCAGCGAATGAATTTGTTTAATAACGCCGGAAATTTTTGTGGCATTATAATCATCGTGCTTGTTTTTTAAATGATTAATGAGAAAATTCTCTAACAAACTGTGTTTTTCTTTTTCGTTTGATAAATTTTTTAATTGCTCAAGCAACAAATAAACTTGGTTACCAAATACAGATGATGCTTGGGTGGTACACGCTTGGTAATGTTGCAAAGTATCGTTAATAAAAAGGTGAGCAGAGCCCGGTTGAAATACGGCTCCAACTAAATTAACCTCACCTTTGTATTGTAAAAAACTTCTATCCTGATAAAGTCCTGTTAAAGCTATCTGGGGCATTTCCGAAAAGTTTACTCCATCACGAGAGATAAGAATGGCAGAGCTTAGGTTAAACACAATATCTAACGTGCCATCGGGTAAGCGACGATGAATTGAATTTATATTTTCAAATGCCGACGCGTGTACAGAATAAAAAAATTTAATGTGCTTTGCTAAATGCAGCGGATATGTTTTTATAACCTTCATAAAAAAATGGCCGTTTTTTACAATAACCGTAAAAAACAATTCGTATACATTTGTGTGCTAAACATATTTAAAATAACCGAACCAAAAATATAAAATAGATTATGAATATAAAACACATTACCATTAGTTTGTTTTTCACCATGCTACTTACTAAGCCTTGTTTTGTTACCGCACAAAACCCAACAGAAAGCATGAACCCAAAGGAGATTAAACTGCTTATTGATAGTTTAAGTAACGCTTTAAACCGCTGGTACATTTACCCCGATAAAGCCACACTAATGGTAAACAACATTAAAAAGAATTATAAAAATGGCACGTACAATAAAATTAAGAATAAGTTAGAATTAGCTATGCAATTGCATAAGGATGTTCAGCAAGCGCAACAAGATGGGCATTTAAGAATTGATTATGACCCACCCTTTGCTAAAGAACTTGAAAATCCCTTATCAAAGGCTGAGCAAAAGCAAGAACGCGAAGCGCAACTTACTATGGCACACGAAGGTAATTTTGCTTTTATAAAAACAGAAATTTTATCCGGCAACATTGGTTATGTAAGGTGGGATGGTTTTATGGAATTTGTAGAAGAAGCCAAACCTACGGTAGATGCTGCCTTTAAATTTGTTAGCAACTGCAAAGCCCTAATTATAGATATGCGTTACAATGGTGGAGGATCGCCGGATATGGTGCTATATACTCAAAGTTATTTTTTTGAACAAAAAACACGCATGAATGATATTATAAACGGCAACAATGATACATTAAAAGGATGGACAGAGCCCACAATAACAAATTTTAAACTAAATATGCCTGTATATATTTTAACCGATAAGCGAACTTTTTCGGGCGCAGAAGATTTTACGTATGGCTTGCAGCAGGCTAAACGTGCCGTGGTTGTGGGCGACACTACTGGAGGCGGAGCACACCCAACCGGACCATGCAGCATTGGCCAGGGGTTTGTTTTAACTATACCAACACAACGTTCCTTTAATATAGTTACCAAAACAGATTGGGAAGGAACCGGAGTGCGCCCCAATGTTGCCGTACCTGCCGAACAAGCTTTAACAAAAGCCCAGGCTTTGGTTTTAAATTCACTTCTATTAAAAGTAAAAGATGGCAAAGAAAGAGATGAGCTACAATGGAACCTTACCAGTATTGAAAATAAAGCGCAGCTTACAAAACAAATTGAGACTGATAGTATAAAAATTGCAAAAGAAACTTTGCTAAAATATTCAGGTGATTATATTCCGTTAGACCATAACCCTCATTTACAACCTTTGTTTATTATTGTTAAGGGTGATTGTTTATTCAGGCATTCGATTATGTTCGGAGATATACGTCTGGTACCTATTACTAATAAAAAATTTATTTATAATGATGAGACAGGAAGAACTATTGAATTTGTATTAGACAATAAAGGAGAGGCATCAACGATTACTTTATCGAGACAAGATGGTATTTTTACCTTAACTAAGAAAAAATAATTTAATTACGAATTGAGTTGTAATAGATTTTCCTTTCTGTTGAAATGACAAGCGTGAATGGCTACCCTTCAAGCTCGCTCTGCGCTAAAAATAGCCAGTAGCTATTTTCTTCCATTCAACCTTACAAAAAGCAAGTGGTTTAAAATTGTGGAACGCCCTCATACGTGTATTTTAGAACAAGGTTACATTTTTTTCTGAACCCTGCCTGTTCATAGTTATCGTAGTTTTTTTGAAGCTTTTTTGTTTTTGTTCACGTATAAAGGAGCAGCTATGTTCTATTAATTTAATCAATTAAAAAACAAAAACCAACATAATTTATGCGTTTTAAAAAATTAAACAACACAAACATTTTCAATAATGAAAACAAAAAAACTACTATTAATGTGGGCTTTTGCCATTGCGCAGTACGCTTTGGCACAAGCACCTGCAAGCTCTTCGTCATCGACGATTAGTGCTGCTGAACAAGCCGACGAGCAAAAAGCCCGTGAGTTTTTTGTGCAACATAATTTTAACCCAAAAGATTATGATGAGTATATTACAGCGTGGAGAAAAGAATATCCTAACTTTTCTCAAAACAAGCAATTTGCCACACCACCCTCCCCTATGGCAGCTTGTACAAATGTAGATTTTGAACAAGGAAATTTAAATGGCTGGGCGCTATCAACCGGCTATCATCCTCTTTTTAACCCCATTGGTTGTTGTCCAAACCCGGGTGGTTCGCAAGCCATAACATCGGGTGCAGGAACAGACCCTTACGGTTTATTTCCGGTAGTTTGCCCCGGAGGAAGTTTTTCTATGAAACTGGGTGATTCTTTAACAGGTGGTCATGCCGACCGAATTGAACAAACATTTTTAGTAACCAATGCTAATAGCAATTATAGTTATAAATATGCCGTAGTACTTGAAGACCCTGGTCATCCTGTAAGTCAACAACCGGCTTTTACTGTAGAGATGTTTGATTCGTTAGGAAATCAAATTCCGTGTACCTATTATGATGTAGCTGCGGGGCAAGGCATTCCTGGCTTTCAGTCTTCTATCCTTCAATCTGACGTAATTTTTAAACCCTGGACAACCGTAGCCGTAAACCTTACTGCTTATGTAGGACAAAATGTTACTATACGTTTTACAACCTATGATTGCGCTTTAGGCGGGCATTTTGGTTACGCTTATATAGATGGCTCTTGTCAATCATTTCAAATTATACAAAATAACACACTATGTTCTAACAGCACTACTCAATTGTGTGCTCCCTCAGGCTTCGCAGCTTATAGCTGGACAGGCCCGGGAGTTATAAGTGGTGCAACAACATCATGCGCAACTATTAATGCGGGTGGCATGTATAATGTAGTGCTTACTACAGTTACCGGCTGCGCCTCTCCTATTGGTTTTAGTGTAACCACGGTACAAGCACCTACCGCATCTTTTACAACAGCTAATCAAACGTGCAGCAATCAATTAACTTATACAAATACATCTATAGGAATTGGACTTACTTCTTCATGGAACTTTGGCGATGGGGCAACATCTACTTTAAATTCGCCGACACATATTTATACAGGCGCAGGAACCTACACAAATACATTAATTGTATACTCCACCAATAGTTGCAGCGATACAACACGACAAAACGTAACTATTTTTCCAAAACCTAACGCACAGTTTGTTTTTACTCAGGCTTGTGCAACCAATACAGTTAATTTTAGTAACAGTTCTGCTGTTAGCGGAGGTACAATAGTTGGCAATAAATGGTCGTTTGGAGATGGAGGGACTTCTTTAATCTCAAGTCCCACGCACGTTTATGCAGCAGGTGGTAATTACAATGTACGACTTACCGTAACCGATAACAATACGTGTCAGGACAGTTTGTTAAAAGTAACAGCTATATATTATTTACCCGTAGCAAGTTTTAATACACAGGCTGTTTGCCAGGGAAATAATATAGCGTTCAATAACACATCTACCGTTGTAGGTTCTACACTAAGTAATTATGCATGGGATTTTACCAGTGATGGCATTATGGATAACTCCACACAAAACCCATCTAACATATATCCTACAAGCGGAACTTACTCTGTAACATTACAAGTAACAAGCGTACAGGGTTGTGTAAACACCATAACAAATACAGTTGTTGTTAACTCCAACCCCGGTGTTTTGTTTACAGTTAATAATGCCTGTACAGGAAGCAACTTTGCATTTACAAATAACTCAACGGTTGTAAACGGAAACATTACACAAAGCAGTTGGAATTTTGGTGATGGAACTACATCTATACAAACTGCACCCCAACACATATATTCGCCAGCAGGCACTTATACTGTTAGCTTAACAGAAACAAGCAATCTTGGTTGTGTTTCAGTTGCAAGCAAAACGGTTACCGTGTATCCTAAACCTGTAGTAAATTTTTCTGCTAATGCAGTATGCCAACTGCAAGCAAATTCTTTTAATAATACATCTACAGTTTCAAGCGGAAGCATTTCTAACTGGGGATGGGACTTTACCAGTGATGGATCGATAGATAACAATACACAAAACCCAAGCTACACCTATTCGCAAGGCGGAAATTTTAACTGTACGTTACATGCCACTACCGATATGGGCTGTAAAGACTCTGTTACGAAACCTGTTACCGTTTATCTTAATCCTACTGCCAGCTTTACTTCACCTCCGGTTTGTAATGGAACTGCTACACAGTTTACGGATGCATCTACTTCACAAAATGGAACCGTTACCGGATGGGAATGGGATTATACCAGCAACGGTACGTTTGATAGTAACACACAAAATGCAAATACAGTTTATCCTACATACGGAACTTATTCTGTAACCTTACAAATAACAAGTTCGTTGGGTTGTTTAAGCAGTACTACACATACGGTTGTAGTAAACCCAAACCCTACGGTTGCGTTTTCGGTTAATAATGCCTGTGCGGGTAGTAATTTTACTTTCGCAAATAATTCTACCATTGCAGCAAATGGTAACATTGTACAAAACCTTTGGAATTATGGCGATGGAACTACTTCTACACAAGTAGCACCTCAGCACAGTTATGCAACAGCTAACACCTACAACATTACGTTAACCGAAACAAGCAACTTTGGTTGTATAGCAAGTGTAAGTGAACCTGTTACGGCGTACCCTAAACCGACTATAAATTTTTCTACCAATCCGGTTTGTCAAGCGCAGGCAAGTGTTTTCAATAACACATCATCTATTGTAAGCGGCAGCATTGCATCGTACGGATGGGATTTTACCAGCAACGGCTCGATAGATAACAGTAATGAAAATGCAACTTACACCTATACGCAAGGCGGTAGTTTTAATTGTACACTACATGCCACTTCAGATAAAGGCTGTGTAGATTCTGTAACAAAAGCAGTTACCATTTATTATAATCCTGTAGCAAATTTTACAGCACCTTCTACCTGCAATAATACAGCGGTGCAATTTACAGATGCATCTACTTCGCAAAATGGTAGTATTACGGTGTGGGATTGGGATTTTACCAGCGATGGCTCTATTGATAACCTATCTCAAAACCCGACTAACACATACGCCAGCGCCGGGTTATTTTTAGTAACCCTGCAAGTGCAAACTAATTATGGCTGTGTAAACGTTATTAAAAAATCGGTTCGTATAAATGCTACACCTGTGGCAGATTTGGGTGTAACACAGCAACAAGGTTGCCCCGATAACATGTGTGTGGGCATGATAAATAATTCGAGCATACAAGGTGGGACCATTTCGCATTGGTTATGGAATTTTGGCGACGGAACAACCTCTACACAAAACTCGCCCGTGCATTGTTTTAAAACCGGCTTGTACAATGTTAGTTTAACTGCCACATCAGATAGCGGATGCAGTTCATCTTTTACTTTAGCTAATGCTATTACTGTATGGCCTAAACCCGTGGCAGGTTTTGACTATACACCAAAAGATGTTGATGTTATAGACCCGACGGTTACTATTGTAAACGAAGCGCAAGGAGCTACAACCTATTTATATTACATTTCAGATGGATACGTAGTTGCAGGTCATCCTACTTTTACACACACGTTCCCAAGTGAAAATCCGCAAAACTATACAGCATTACAAGTGGTTACCAATAGTTATGGTTGCAGAGACTCCATTGAGCACACCATTATTATAAACCCCGGCTTTACATTTTATATACCAAATGCTTTTACTCCTAACCACGATGGCACAAACGAAAACTTTAAAGGAATTGGCATTGGTATAAAAACATATACGCTAATGATTTTTGACCGTTGGGGCGAATTAATTTTTCAATCGGACGATTTAGAAAAAGGTTGGGATGGTACTTTTAAAGGTAAAGGTGGTGAGGTTGTGCAAGAAGGTGTTTATGTTTGGAAAGTGCAATTACGCGATGAAAAAAATAATGAGCATGATTTTAACGGAACGGTTTCTGTGATAAAATAAGTTATGTTACTTGTCATTTCGACCGTAGGGAGAAATCTGTATTTGCAAACGACCTAATCCCAAATACAGATTTCTCAGTCGTGCCCCCTTCGAAATGGCAACGTAGTAAATAAGAAATAAAAAGCCGCTACACTTTTTGTGCAGCGGCTTAAAATAAATATTGTATCTTTTATTTTGCTACTTGGTCAGCTTCCATAGAAATAGTGATGGTAACATTTTCTCCAATACCAAGAGAAGTTCCTACGCCAAAATCTTTACGGTTAATTACTGTTTTACCTTCAAAACCTGCTACGTTAATTTTGCTTCCGTCTCTTTCATCTTGAGTTTTAGAACCCAAGTAGTTAAAAGATAAGTTAGCATCTTTAGTAACACCTTTCATAGTTAGTTTACCTTTTGCAATGTACCTGTATTCAGCACCTTCGGTAGTATCTTTTACAATTTCAGATGCTTCGAACGATGCTTTTTTAAATTTAGCTACATCAAAAAACTCTTCTTTATCTTTTAAATGACCATCGCGCATTTCGCTTTGGGTGTTTAAAGAAGCGATATCTAACTGAACAAATATTTTTGGTCCGTTTGCGTTTTGTAAGTTAACAAAACCGCTATCAATGTTCACGGTTCCTTTAGTGCTTGATACAACGTGTACCACACTAAACTCAACTGAGCTATGAGAACCATCTACTTCAAAGTTACCATTTAACTCGCTAATATCTTTAAACGAAGCATTCATCATGCTGTCGCATTGAGTTTTACTTATGCAAGTGTGTTCTACACCATTAATGTTGCATTTAAAAATTTCTTGTCTCACCATATCACCACCTTCAACAACTGCTATGTAAGGAGCAATTACAAGAGATACGATAGACATTAATTTAATTAAGATGTTCATTGACGGGCCAGAAGTATCTTTAAAAGGATCTCCCACAGTATCACCTGTAACAGATGCTTTGTGTGGTTCAGATTTTTTATAGAACATTTCGCCATTAATCATTACACCTTTTTCGAATGATTTTTTAGCGTTATCCCAAGCACCACCTGCATTGCTTTGAAAAATACCCATTAACACACCGCTAACAGTTACACCTGCTAATAAACCACCTAACATTTCAGCCGAACTTGCATCAGCAAACATGCCTTTAAAACCAAAACCAACAAGTAATGGTGTTAGTAATGCAATGGCACCCGGTAAAATCATTTCACGAATAGATGCTTTAGTAGAAATAGCTACGCATTTTTCGTATTCAGGTTTTGCTTTATATTCCATAATGCCTGGAATTTCGCGGAACTGACGACGAACTTCTTGCACCATATCCATAGCTGCTTTACCAACTGCTTGGATACATAATGCAGAGAAAATAAACGGAATCATACCACCAACAAATAAAGCTGCTAACACCGGAGCTTTATAAATATTAATTGCATCGATGCCTGCAACACCAACAAAGGCTGCAAATAAAGCTAATGAAGTTAATGCTGCTGATGCAATTGCAAATCCTTTTCCGGTTGCTGCTGTAGTGTTACCTACGGCATCTAAATTGTCGGTACGCTCACGAACTTCAGGAGGCAATTGGCTCATCTCAGCTATACCACCTGCGTTATCGGCAATTGGTCCGAATGCATCGATAGCTAATTGCATAGCCGTAGTTGCCATCATACCGGCTGCAGCAATTGCCACACCATATAAACCGGCACAAACATAAGAACCCATAATGCCTGCTGCCAAAGTTAAAATAGGGATAACGGTTGATTTCATACCAACTGATAAACCACCAATAATGTTAGTAGCATGGCCTGTAGATGATTGTTGAATAATAGATAGTACCGGTTTTTTACCCATTGCTGTATAGTACTCAGTAACAATACTCATAATAGCGCCAACAGCTGTACCCACTAAAATAGCACCAAATACACCCATTTTGGTAAATACTAAACCTCTTAATTCAATATTACCATCAGGTAACATCCAATTAACAACAAAATAAGATGCTATAACGGTAAGAATCATTGAAGACCAGTTACCCATGTTTAAGGCATTTTGTACATTCGATTTTTCATCTTTAATGCGAACAAAGAAAGTACCAACGATAGAGAAAATGATACCAAGACCACAAATAATCATTGGCAATAATATTGGAGACATGCCACCAAAATTATCTTTTACTGTAATTTCTTGACCTAACACCATGGTAGCTAAAATAGTTGCTACGTACGAACCAAATAAATCGGCTCCCATACCGGCTACGTCACCTACGTTATCACCTACGTTATCGGCAATGGTTGCAGGGTTACGAACGTCATCTTCTGGGATACCTGCTTCAACTTTACCAACTAAGTCAGCACCAACGTCAGCTGCTTTTGTATAGATACCGCCACCTACACGTGCAAATAATGCGATAGATTCAGCACCTAAAGAGAACCCGGTTAAAACCTCGATAGCCGTTTTAACGGTATCAGCTCCTAAACCAGCAAACATAGATAAGAACGCAATGAATAAACCACCTAAACCTAATACAGCTAAACCAGCCACACCTAAGCCCATTACAGTACCACCTGTAAAAGATACTTTTAAGGCTTGTTGTAAGCTAGTGCGAGCTGCCTGTGTAGTACGAACGTTAGCTTTGGTAGCTACTTTCATACCGATATAACCGGCGGTAGCCGAAAATACAGCACCTATAATAAAGGCAATTGCAATTATCCAGCTTGAGTGAATTTCTTTACCGTTAACTTCGTGTATGGTGCCTGAGTACGCTAATAAAATAGCAGCAAACCCAACAAAAATACTTAACACTTTCCATTCTGCTTTTAAAAATGCCATAGCACCATCGGCTATATAACCGGCAAGTTCTTGCATGTTTCTGTCGCCGGCATCTTGCTTGCTAACCCAAGCAGATTTGATGGCCATTACTAATAATCCCACTATACCAAGGGCAGGGACTAAATAAATTATTGATTCGTTCATATTTTTAAATTAAATATTGAGGGGGGCAAAACTATAAATTATCTGTTAATTATCAAACCCTATTTAATTAATTGATAATAAGGTGTTTTTGGGCTGTATTTTGGTTGTTTTCACTCCATTTTTAACAAGAAATCGTCAAAAATTGGGTTTTGAGGCTGCAAAAGTGGTTTTTAACAAAAAGGAGGGATTTATAAATATCAAGAGTAGAATATAATTGGTGGGGTCTAATGCATGTACTTTGAGCCAAAAGTGTTGTAGCAATATTATATATATAGGGCTTTTGCTACTACTACAACACTATATGCCATTATTTGTACTTTGAGCCAAAAGTGGTGTAGTAAAAAATATACATAGGGCTTTTACTACTACACCACCAATTTGTACACTTGTTTTAACAGATAGATCTCTATTTATAAAGTGGTGTTGCAGCAAATACATATAAGGCTTTTGCTACAACAACAACGATATATATATATATTATTTTTTGTACTTATTTATTACTTTTTACATAATGGTGTAGTAGTAGTAAAGTGTATAGCAAATTGAGTTACTACACCACTATTTATAGTTATTTATATTGATATATGTAATTTGTACTTTGAGTCAAAAGTGTTGTAGTAGTAGCAAAGTGTATAGCAAATTGAATTGCTACAACACTTTTTGAGAAGTAAAACACTTAAAACAAGCCCAAATCTTTGGTGGCAATAAAACCTTCGTTGCCATTGGCAAGTTGTATGGCGGTATAATCGCCATTAACGCTTAACACATTTACTTTAGTACCCTCGTGTAAGTTGAATTTGGTTTTTGCTGTTGCGCTGGGTTCGGGCATAACGGCAACTTCTTGCGATATAATAATTGCTTGGGTGTTTTTATGCAACTCGCGTAAAGCGGCGTAACCCACCACTATAGAGAATACAAAACCAATAACAAATAAACCACCCGACCAAAAACCTACACGCTTAAGTACTACATTATCGGTTATAGAAAACAGAATGAAAAATATAGCTGCCAGCAATAAACAAACTATAGTAACATAAGCCCAACCGGTTGTGCTAAACAAACTATATAAACCAGTTTTAATGGTGTTGGCAAAAAAGTTTTCTTTAGAGTCTATTTTATCTACAACCTTGCTATTGGCTATACGCAGGTTGTTTGTAATATCGCCATCGGTTGGGTTTAGTTTTTTAGCCAGTTCATAATTATAGATAGCCTTGCCTAATTGATTATCTTTAAAATAAGCATTGGCCAAATTGTAATGTAAGCTTGAAGATGTAATGCCTTCTTTTAAAATTATCTCGTAATAATTAATGGCTTTTTTATACTCCTTTTTATTGTAAGCGCTTACGGCACTATCTTGTACGTTTACGTTACCGAAAAGAGATGTGAAACTTAATAAGCATAAAAACAATGTAACTGCTTTTACTTTTACAATTTTACCTTGCTGTGCCAATTCGTTTTCAATTTTGGTAATTAAGTCTATAGTGTTGTTGTAAACTAAACCTAAATCTTTTTCGGCAGCGGCAGGTGCATAGCGCGCATATTCGCAATCGTTTAGGGTGGTAATTAATGTGCTAATGGTTTCAGCACTAACATGTTTCTTCATTAAATTATCTGTAATAGCATCTTTAGATAAATCGGCTACGGGAATATTTAATTTATGACTTAGATAATTATTAAGCGCCGTGTGCACTTCGTTATAAAAATCGCCCTGCTTGTTTTCGTTTTTAAATTTCTCTGCCAAGGCTAATTGCTTGCGGGCAAGTTTTATAGCGCGTTTTTGTTTTACACCTACCACATCGCTTTGCGATTTTAAATAATTATTTCTTGCTACAAGAAACCCTACAAACATAGCTGTAATTAAACCCAGCAAACCAAAATGCGTCCACGACGAAAAAAACTCATCATCAGTAGCATGTAATTTTAAATCGCCTGTTTTAATGTAGCGTATATCGTTTTCTTCGGTTTGAATTTCATGTTTAGGATTATACACTTGCGCACTACCTGATGAGTTTGGGTCGGCAGCATCAACCGTAATTTTAATTTCGGGCGAAGGAAGTGTGATGTATTTCTTTTTCTCTACATCAAAATAACTAAAGTTTATATCCTTTAATATAAACTCACCTGCCTTACGGGGAATAACCAAATACTCATACGTTTTTGTACCACTAACACCACCTGCGGTTGAAATGTTTTCGTTTACCTTAGGGTCATAAGTTTCAAAACCATCGGGGAAATTAATTTTTGGTGTAGATACTAAACTAATATTTCCTTTACCGCTAATAGTAAGTTTAAGGTTTATGCTTTCGTTAGCTTTTACCTTATCGTGATTTAATTTTGCATTAAACGAAAAATTACCAACCGCGCCTGTAAAATTTTCTGGCTTACCTGCCTCAGGCAGAGGTTGTACATCTACCGTTACAGGTTTACTTTTTATTTTAACGGCTACATCTTGTCCGCCACCACCAAAAAACTGATCGAAGATAGATTGCTGTCTGGTTGGTTTTGTACGCACTATCCAATCCAATTCAATAGGGTCTATGGTTAATTTACCCGTGCGTTGCGGAAATAAATAAGTCTGACTAAACTCTACCACACCATACGTAACACCATCTAAATTTTCTGTATTAATAGGCAGGTTGCCTTTATGCTCTTCTGCCTTCGACCAAAAACCATCGAAGCTTGGCAGCTTACCATTTTGCATGCCACGGTGTGTAATGTTTGTACGAGCATAAATTTTTTGCGTAACAATTATTTGCTCGCCTAAATAACATTGCTTTTTACTTACGTAGGTTCTAATAAATAAATCTTCGGCACTGACGCCTTGCCCCTGCTGTTGTTCGTTGCCTCCGCCATATGGATTTTGCTGCTGCTGGCGTTGCTGTTGTTGCTGCGGATTACCTTTACCCACCTCAATAGTAATAGGGTTTGATTCTGACTTATTGCCACCAACAACACATGACGCTGCGCCTATGGTAAATTTACCTTCTTTACGAGCCGCTATCATATACGAGTAACTTACCGTTTGACTCATGTTACCATTTGCAATTTGCATACTGGTAGATTGGTTAGGTCCGCTAAAAACATCAAAATCGGTAAGAGCAGGTGGTTTAAACCCTGTCATATTTCCATTAACCGTAAATGAAATTTGAAACACTTCGCCAGTAACCACTTTGTTTTTACTAACCTGTGCCATCAGCTTTTGGGCTGCTACTTTTTGCGGTATTATAAAAAAAGAAAATACCGCGATGATAAACATCATCAACAGATTATGAATAGTTTGTTTTAGCGCTATGTTGTTTTGTTGTTTCATTATTGCATTAACCAACTGTAAAATTGATTACCAGTCTTTATCCGTGTTTCGTCGTTGTGCGTTTTCGTCTTTATTTTTTTTCTTAAGCTGTAATTTTTGCTCGTTGTTTTTAAGTGCATCCAACATACGCTGTGCTTCCTCTTTACTCATTTGAGGTTGCTGCTCTTGTTTTTTACCCTTATCGTCTTTTTTATTATCTACATTTTTCTTTTGGTCTTGTTTATCTTTTTTATCCTGCTTGTCTTTATCATCCTTGTTTTTTTGCTGTTGCTTTTGTTGCTCCTGCAATTTTTTTAGGGTATAAGCCAAGTTGTAACGGGTATCTTCATCTTTTGGGTTTAGCTTCAACGCATTTTTGTAGGCTGTTATAGCTTCGTTATAACTTTTAGTTTTTAAATACGAGTTACCTAAATTATGAAAGGCTTTTGAAAGTGTATCTTTATTACTGTTATTTTTTATATACGTATCGTACTGTCCAATAGCCTCTGTATATTTTCCTTGTTTATAATAAGCATCGCCCAAATTAAAGTTAGACTTATAATAGTTGCTTTTCTCCTTCAAGGCTTCATTATAATATTCTGCCGCCTCTTCATACTTGCCGCCAAAATAACTTTTGTTACCCTCGCGTAACGTACGTTTTTCCTTCTGCGCAAAAAATGTGCCGGCACTTAAACAAAATAATATGCAGAAAAAATGCTTCATCATTTTTTAAATAAATTTAGTTTTCTCCACCAGTTATTAATGCGTTCGCTTATTATAAATTCAACTACTAAAAACAATAAACTGGCGCCAATGAACCATTGAAACTGGTCTTCATAATCGGTATACATTTTAGATTCGAATTGTTTTTTCTCTAATTCACCAACTTTATCCAACACAGCATCTAAACCAACATCGGCATTGTTTGCTTTTACATATACGCCATTTGCGGCACCTGCTATACTTTGTAACAATTTTTCGTTTAGTTTAGTTACAACGGTGTTTCCTTCTTTATCTTTTCTATAACCTGCCGGAATGCCATTGTTGTAAATAGGAATTGGCACACCCGCATCAGACCCTATACCAATGGTGTTAATAGAAATCCCTGCTTTGCCTGCATCTTCAGCCGCTTTAATAGCATCTTCTTCATGGTCTTCACCATCTGTAATAACAATAATAGCTTTATTTTTTCCTTCATCTTTACCAAACGATTCGGTGGCTTTTTGAATAGCGGCACTTATATCGGTTCCCTGCCTTTCAATAATGTTAGGCGTTATGGCATTTAAAAATAGCTTAGCCGAAGCATAATCAATAGTAATGGGTAACTGTGTATAAGCCTCACCTGCAAAAACAACAATGCCCACCCTATCACCCTGCAACTTATCAATTGTTTGTTCGATAGCTTGTTTAGCGCGTTCTAAACGATTAGGTTTTAAATCTTCAGCAAGCATAGAGTTCGATACATCCAAACAAATCATAATATCGGCCCCTTCACGTTTTACATCCTGTATTTTGCTACCAGTTTGTAAATTGCAAATGCCTAATATTAAAAAGATAAGAGCCAACGTGTATAAAATAAATTTTACGGTTTGCTTGCTACGAGAAACATCGGGTATCATGGCCAAAATAAGCGGATAGTCGCCCAGTTTTTTCAGCATTTTTTTTCGTGATATAACGGCAAAAATAAAAATAGCAATTACCACAGGCACAATGGCCAGTGCCCACAAATATTCGGCATGTTGAAATTTAAACATTTATGGTAACGAACGAATTACGGTTTTTCTAAGTACAAATTCTAACAACAAAAATAAAGCGGCTGCAATAGCGAAGGGTAAAAAGTGTTCCGACTTATTTGAGAAACTTTTTTCGCTGATGATAGATTTTTCCAGTTTATCAATTTCCTTGTACACCGTTCGTAAGCTTGCATTATCGGTTGCTCTAAAATATTTTCCACCTGTTTCGTCGGCAATTTTACTCATGGTTGGTTCGTCTATATCAACATCAACATAATCGTATTCCATTTGTCCGTTAGGAAACATGGCAACCGGAGTTAAGGCTTTACCCTTTGTACCCACACCAATTGTATACACACGCACACCAAACGTTTTAGCAATATCGGCCGCGGTAAGTGGTGCAATTTCACCTACGTTATTTACCCCATCGGATAGTAAAATAATTACTTTACTTTTTGCTTTGCTTTCTTTTACACGCGATACGGCATCAGCCAAACCAAGTCCAATTGCGGTACCCTGTCCCAAATCACCTGCATTAATATCAGTAAGTACATTTTTTATAACGGTGTGGTCGGTTGTAAGGGGGCATTGGGTAAATGCTTCGGCACCAAAAATAACAAGCCCCACACGGTCGTTAGGACGAGAATCAATAAACTCCTTAGCCACTTCTTTAGCAGCATCAATCCTGTTGGGTTTAAAATCTTTTGCAAGCATAGAGTACGATACATCTATGCTCAATACAATATCAATTCCTTCGGTTTTTACATCTTTCCAACTACTACGCGATTGTGGACGAGCCAACACTACAATTAATAATGCAACCCCAAATAACCTAAACGCAAAAACTACATGACGCAATATTGCCTTATAAGACATTTGTATGGTACCCAAATTTTGAAACGAAGAATAATTAAACTCAGCTTCTTGCTTACGTAATTTAAATAAGTACCAAGCAATCATTACAGGCAATAGCAAGAACAACCAAAAGAATTGCTTATCGGCAAAGGTTATATCTTTTATGTAATGTTCTATTAAATCCACGTTCTAATTAGTAGCTACAGATTCTTCTTGGTTATTATTTTCTTGTTCTTCTCGTTTAGTACCGTTTACAAAATCAAATGCATTTTGTAACGACATTTCATTCTCCACATCAATAGGCACTACTTTAGCAAACTTTACATAATCGGCCAGGGTTAAAATCTGTTTTAATTTTTCTTTACTTATCGTATCAATTACCTGTGAGTTCATTATTTTAAATATTTCATCAGATGTTAGCTCCATAGCAGCAACGCCATAGCGACCTTCTATATAAGCACGCAAGGCATCCGATATCATGGTGTGATATTCTTTAAACTTGCCCTCTTGCCACAATTTTTTATTCCTGATTTCTTCTAAAGCATCGAGTGCGGTAATGTGGGCAGGCACTTTTGGTTTAGGAGGTTCAACCAATACAGGGTCTTTTTTTAGCACTTTTATTAAGAAGTAAATGATAATGATTAACACAATAAGCGCAGCAGCCGAGCCATAGATATATGGCAAATACTCGTGCCAATCGAACGGCTCATCAAACGGAGCTTTGACATCTTTAATGCTAGCCTGTGCCGTATCTACAGGTAATGTATAAACAGCTAACAATAAAGCATCTGTTTCAAGTGGTTTAGCGGTATCGTTATTTACAATAAATGTAAAAGGTGGAATTGCCCAAAAACCTGAATCGGCCGAGGTTACAGTAATTGTTTGATGCTGTTGAATTTCTTCGGGTTTATTTTTATCAGGGACGGTAGTATCTATTTTAGAAACATTTACCACATCAACTTCTTTACGCAGTGTATCGCCCACAACAGGCCACTGTATATTTAGTTTTTTTTGGTTGACGTTATATCTTACATATAGTTCGATTTTAGACTGTTCGCCAATGCGGATTTTATTTGTATCCATCGTGGCAAAAACATCTACCTGAGCGAATGATTTTGAAGTAAAAAGTAACAAATAACAAGTAACAAGGAACAACACACGAAGACCTAAATCCTTACGAGATTTTTGTTGAATGATAGTAATTGAATGTTGCTTTACCATTACGCTCGTTTTTTAAATAAAGTCATTAGTGGTTTTATATATCCTTCGTGGGTGCTTATTTTAGTGTAGTCGACCCCCGCACGCGAAAAAACATCTTTTAATTTAGCATCGGTTTTTAGTTGCTGCACCTTTAATTCTTTTTGAAACTTATCGCTGCTGGTATCAACCCAAATGTTTTTTCCGGTTTCGTTATCTTTTAATTTTATTAAACCAATTTTTGGGATTTGAGCCTCTACCCTATCGTATACCCTAAGGGCAACTATATCGTGTTTTTTGTTGGCAATTTTTATGGCATCATCAAAACCATTATCAATAAAATCGGAAATGACAAAAGCAATGCTTCTTTTTTTAATCACGTTGGTTAAGTATTTTAAACCTAACGCAACGTTGGTGCCTTTATTTTGAGGTTCGAAATTCACCAGCTCGCGTATAAGTCGCAGTATATGCGATTTACCTTTTTTAGGTGGAATGATTTTTTCGATTTTATCGCTAAAAAATATCAAGCCTATTTTATCATTATTAGTAGCTGCAGAAAAAGCAATTACGGCACATAGCTCGGTAATTAAATCTTTTTTGGTTTGCGCATGTGTACCAAAATTACCCGATGCACTAACGTCAACTACTAACATAACATTAAGCTCACGCTCTTCTTCAAAAACTTTTACGTAGGGCGTGTTTAGGCGTGCGGTTACGTTCCAGTCTATTGTTCTAACATCGTCGCCGGGCATGTACTCGCGCACCTCGCTAAAAGCCATACCACGGCCTTTAAAAGCACTATGGTACTCGCCCGAAAATATCTGTGAGGATAAACCGCGGGTTTTAATTTCTATTTTACGAACTTTTTTTAAAAGCTCTGTAGTTTCCATATCGAATTTAAAAGTTAGAAATAAAAATTTTTAGCCTTAAACTCTAAGGAACCTCAACCGTGTTAAGAATTTCGTTAACGATATGCTCACTGGTAATGTTTTCAGCTTCGGCCTCGTACGTTAAACCAATACGGTGGCGCATAACATCTAAGCAAACAGCACGTACATCTTCAGGAATTACATAACCTCTGCGTTTAATAAACGCATATGCTTTTGCAGCTAATGCCAAGTTTATACTGGCACGTGGTGAACCACCAAAGCTAATTAGCGGCGCAAATTTTTCTAATCTATAATCTTTAGGAAAACGAGTTGCAAAAACTATATCAACGATGTAACGTTCAATTTTTTCATCCATGTAAACATCACGCGCTACACCACGGGCTTTCACAATATCTTCCGGTTTTAAAATTACGTTTGGTGTTGCCATGCCTGCAGCAGATATATTACTGGCAATAATTTTTTTCTCATCCTCTTTAGTAGGATACGTAATTACCACTTTTAGCATAAAACGATCTACCTGTGCTTCGGGTAACGGGTAGGTTCCCTCCTGCTCTACCGGGTTTTGAGTAGCCAGTACTAAAAACGGATTTGGCAGTTTAAAGGTTTGGTCGCCAATGGTAACTTGTTTCTCTTGCATAGCTTCTAACAAAGCACTTTGTACTTTGGCAGGAGCACGGTTTATCTCATCGGCCAAAACAAAGTTGGCAAACAAAGGGCCTTTACGTACGGTAAATTCTTCTTTCTTTTGGTTATAAATCATGGTACCTACTAAATCGGCAGGTAACAAATCTGGCGTAAATTGTATGCGGCTAAACTGCGCATCTACACATTTTGCTAAGGTGTTAATGGCTAATGTTTTTGCCAAGCCCGGTACACCTTCTAATAAAATGTGTCCGTTGCTTAATAAGCCAATCATTAGGCGTTCAACCATGTGTTTTTGCCCTACAATTACTTTATCCATTTCGGCAGTAAGCAGGTCAACAAAAGCGCTTTCGCGCTGTATTCGTTCGTTTAATTCTCTAATGTCTGTCATAAATGTTTTAAAAATTGCTCGTTAAAATTACGCTGATTTATGTTTTTTGAATTCGGGTTTAATTTTTTTTAACATTTTGGTATAAAACGAAAAAGGTCTCAAAATTTACAAATTGAAACCTTTTTCATATTAAATATAATTTTTTACTTTTTTTCTGAAGCCGGAGGTGTTGTAGCAGGCTGTTGTTGAGGCTGAGCAGGTTGTGCAGCAGGTGCTTGTTGTTGCATTGGCGCAGCAGCCGGAGCCATAGTTTCAGCTTTTTTACGTGTTACCGACTCAGTACCTGCAGGGTTAGCTTCAGCTACCTGGCGTTTAGGTGTTCCTAACAAACAAAGCACGAATAAAGCAATGGCAAAACCCCAAGTTGTTTTCTCTAACACATCAGCTGTACGGCGTACACCCATAATTTGGTTGTTAGATGCAAATGAGCTGGAAAGCCCGCCACCTTTAGAGTTTTGAATTAATACAATTAGCGCAAGTAAGATGCAAACTATGATAATAAGTACTGAAATTAGACCGCTCATATTCTTATTTTTATTTTATGTTGTTTTTAATTTCTTTAATAAGGGAGGCAAAGTAAGCACTTTTTTCGGGAAATTTCAAACTTAAAATTTCATAAGCCAGAATAGCTTTACCGTGGTTGCCCTGCAGTACATATATTTTAGCCAGGGTTTCGGTCACCAAATTTTCATCCTCAAGCACACTACTGCGGGTTTTTTGAGTTGCTGCGTAAAAAGTTTTATCGGCCTGAGGCTTAGAAATCCGCAATTCTTCGCTTAAAAGTTTATCTAAAAACTCTTGTTTTTCGGTTTTATGTTTAGGGTTTTGAGGCTTACTAATTATTTCTTTTTTAACACTTTCTGTTTTCGGCTGATCGCTAACCGATAATTGCTTGCTAATGGCAGGCAATTGCTTTAACCATTGGGTAAACGATTGAGGTTCCTCTATTTTAATTTCAGGCTCTTTTTCGTTTATTTTTAAAATTTCAGTTTCAATATAAGCCTCCACAACAGGGTTTAAAACTATCTCATCTAAAGTTTGAGGCTTTACCCCATCTACAGGTTTTTCAGGTTCCACTTGATTAACTGTAGGTCTCTCATTATTTACAATAGTATAAATATAATTTATAGGTGGTGGATCTGCTTTTTCAATCTTTGCTTCGGGTACAATTTCTGGTGCAGCTTCTTGTACTATCTCAGGCTTAATTTCAGATTTTACTTCGTGTTTTATTTCTTCTTTTTCAATCTCAGCCTTATCTTCTATAATAATAGGTGCTGTTTGTTGAGTGATAGGTTGGTTTATTAGTCTATATAAAACGGCTCTATTTCCCGCAATAACAGCAGTTCTTTTCAACGCATTATGGTAGTTTATATGCTTACTGTTTTTAAGTGCTTTTGCATAGAGCAAATGGGCACTTTGAAAAAAAGGATAATCGTTCAGTATTTTTTCAATAGAGGCAATATGAGTTTCAGCCAAAGTACCTGGATTATCAATAAGCTCTATAAACTGCTCTACTTTCATAAATTAAGGACTCCAAAAATAGCATTTTTTTAGGGAACGCCCTTTTCTGTTATTTTCAAGGCATCTGTTAACAATTTGGTAACATTGTACTTTATACTTAATAATTAGTTAACCACCACGCAATTATTTAACAACATCGTCCCTCTCTCAAAAGTGAATATTTGCACAAATTTTAAAAAAACTTAAAAAAACCTCATGAAAAAATCAAAAAATATGAAATTAAAACTACAATTAGTATTAGGTACTGCTATAGCAATTACCTCTATGGTACAGGGTGCTTATGCACAAGACGACCATCATGACCAACACGGCATTGTTGCCGATACAACAAAAAAAGTTTCTAAACCTATAAATAAAGAAGGTTTTAAAATAAATTTTAACGAAGACGGAAGTAATTATGCCAGAATTAACTTTACCAGTCAATTGTGGTTAACAGATAACCAAAACAACCCAGGTTCACTTGTAAATGGTGTACCAACATCAAACTCGTATCAAGCGGCATTAAGACGTACCCGATTAACTGTTTCAAGTCAGCTTACCGATAAGGTTTTTATTTTTGGTCAAATAGGTTCTGATGGTATCAGTAGCTTAACAGGAGGCCGTAGTGTACCATTGCAGTTTTTAGATATGACTGTTGAATATAAACTAATTGGTAAATGGCTTAGCCTTGGTGGTGGTTTATCTGGTTGGGATGGTCTTTCGAGATATTCGAACCCTTCGGTGCCTTCTATTTTAGGTTTAGATATGCCTTTGTACCAACAAGCAACTGTTAACATTACAGATAACACAGTACGTATGCCTGGTATATTTGCTAAAGGTAAATTAGGTAAATTAGATTACCGTGTTGCGGTAAACATTCCTTATCCTACAACTACCAATACAGCATTAACCCAATCAGTAACTGTAACTTCAACTACAATTAACCCACAATTTAATGCATCTACATTTTCACCAAATAAACTTAGCCCACAATTGCAAGGTTATTTTATGTATCAGTTTTTAGACCAAGAGTCTAACTTAACTCCGGGTACAGTAGGTTCTTACTTAGGTCAAAAAAGAGTGTTTAATGTTGGTGCAGGTTTCCGTTACCAACAAAATGCTATGTGGCATGGTGATTATACCCAAGGAGGGGCTACTGCAGCAACACAAACACTTAGTATAAAAGATACAGCCAGAACTGCTATGTTTTTATGGAACATAGATGTGTTTTATGATGCGCCTATTAATAAAGATAAAGGAACTGCTATTACTGTTTATGCAGCTTATTCTAACTACGGTTTTGGACAAAACTATATAAGAAACAACAACCCTTTAAACCCTGCAACAGGAGTTGCTGCTAACCCGGTAAATAATGCTGCGGTTAACCCAATGGGTAACTTTAACCCAGGCTTGTCTTCATTTAGCGGTGCAGGTAACCAGTACCCAATGATTGGTACAGGTAGCATATACTATGCGCAAGCAGGTTATTTATTACCTAAATTTAATAACGGCACACAGTTTCAACCATATGGCCAGTTTATGTATGCAAGTTACCAAGCTTTAAAAGATCCTGTTGTACTTTGGGACTTAGGTGTAAACTATTTAATTAAAGGTCATAACTCAAAATTCTCTCTTGATTATCAAAGCCGCCCCGTGTTTAACATCAGCACAAGCGATTACCAATTGCATGAAGTTAAATCGGCAAGAAGAGGGATGATTGTTTTACAATACCAAATTTCTTTCTAAGCTAACGTAACAATAACTTAACATTTACATTACAACAATACAAAGTGTAAGTAAGTAATTTGTAAAATAAAAAAATCAAACATGAAAAAAACAACCTTATTATCTTTATTCAGCATTAGTGTTGCTTTGTTGGCTACTTCGTGCGGCGGAAACAAATCAGAAAAAAAAGCAGAGGAAACAAATGGCGCAGCGCAAGAGCAAAAACTTGCGGGTGCAGTTAACATAGACGGATCGAGCACCGTATACCCTATTACAGAAGCGGTTGCCGAAGAGTTTAGAAAAGTACAAGCCGATATTAAAGTTACTGCAGGTCTTTCGGGTACCGGTGGTGGCTTTAAAAAATTTGGCAGAGGTGAAACTGATATCAATGATGCTTCTCGCCCAATAAAAAAAGCAGAAGATAGTTTAGCTAAAGCTAATAATGTAAGTTATGTTGATTTAATGATTGCTTACGACGGACTTGCTGTTGTTGTTAACCCTAAAAACGAGTGGTGCAAAGACATTACTGTTGCTGAGCTTAAAAAAATGTGGGAGCCTGCTGCACAAGGAAAAATAAAAAAATGGAACCAAATACGTGCATCATGGCCTAATGAAGAAATTCATTTATTTGGTGCAGGTGTTGAAAGTGGAACCTACGATTATTTTACTGAAGCAATTGTTGGTAAAAGTCACTCAAGCCGCGGAGATTATACCGCAAGCGAAGATGACAATGTACTTGTACAAGGCATATCATCAGATAAAAACGCACTTGGCTTTTTTGGTTTAGCTTATTTTGAAGAAAATAAAGACAAATTAAAATTAGTTGGTGTTGATGATGAGAAAGACGAAAACGGTAAAGGACCAATGACTCCTTCTATCGAATCAGTTAAAAATAAAACTTACGCTCCATTAGCTCGCCCATTGTTTATTTACGTAAACAGCGCTGCCGGAAAACGTAAAGAAGTACAAGCATTTGTAGATTTTTATATGGATAACACAGGTGCTTTAACTAAGCAAGTTGGTTACATTCCGTTATCTGACGAAGAAACTGCAAAAGAAAAATCTAAATGGGCTGATTTTGTAAAATCGGTTTCAGCACAATAGTTTACTATTTAGGTTACTATCATTCTATTGATTAATAACGTAACCCCGGAACAAAACGGGGTTACGTTTTTTATACCATGAGAAATAAAAAAGAAAAAATAATTGAAACCATTTTAATGTTATGTGCCGCGGTAAGCGTGCTAACAACCATTGGTATACTTTGGGTTTTATTATCTGAATCTTCCAGCTTTTTTTCAAAAGTTTCGCTAAAAGATTTTTTAACTGATACAGAATGGACCCCCCTATTTGCCGAAAAACATTTCGGTATACTGCCATTAATTGCCGGCACCATGCTAACTACTTTTATAGCTATAGTAATTGCCTTACCAACAGGTTTATCTATTGCTATTTATTTAAATGAGTACGCTCCTAAAAAATTTAGAAAAGTTGTAAAACCTTTATTAGAAGTGCTTGCAGCCATACCAACTGTTGTGTATGGTTATTTTGCATTAATGGTGGTAACTCCTTTTCTACAAAAATTTATTCCGGATATGGCGGGGTTTAACGCCTTATCTCCGGGCATTGTAATGGGTATAATGATTATACCTATTATCTCTTCGCTGAGTGAAGATGCTTTGTATTCAGTTCCAAAAGCATTACGCGAGGCATCTTACGGCATGGGAGCAACACGCTTGCAAACAGCTTTTAAAGTTTTAGTACCCGCTGCTACATCGGGTATAACGGTATCTATTATATTGGCCATTTCAAGGGCAATTGGCGAAACTATGATTGTTGCTATTGCAGCAGGTCAGCAGCCACGCCTTACTTTAAACCCTTTAGTGCCTATTGAAACAATTACTACGTACATAGTACAAGTTAGTTTAGGTGATGTTGTACAAGGGTCGCTTGAGTATCAAACCATATTTGCAGCAGGTATAGCCTTGTTTGCACTTACGTTTGTACTTAACAACATCAGTTATTTTATTAAGAAAAAGTTTCAGGAAAAATACGAATAGTAAAATGAAACAGAAATTTGACATAAATAGATTTAAAGATAACATGTTCAAATACTTTGGGCTTGCATGCACGCTATTTGGTTTAGCAGTGTTATCTATTTTTCTTATCAATATTTTAATTGAAGGTTTAGGGCGTTTAAACTGGCAGTTTTTTAGTTCGCTTCCATCACGAATGCCTGAAAAATCGGGTATACTTATTTGCTTATTAGGCTCTATATGGATTATGGTGCTTACTGCCATAATAGCCGTTCCGTTAGGAGTTGCATCAGGCATTTTTTTAGAAGAATACGGAAAGAAAAATAAAATTGCTTCGTTTATAGAAATAAACATTTCTAATTTGGCAGGGGTTCCATCTATTATTTATGGTTTACTTGCTTTAGAAATTTTTGTACGCATTTTAGGTTTAGGAAAAAGTTTACTGGCAGGTAGCTTAACACTATCGCTTTTAATTTTACCTATTATAATAGTATCTACCAGAGAGGCTATTAAGGCTGTACCAAAATCTATTAGAGAAGCTTCATACGCTTTAGGCGGAACAAAGTGGCAAACTATTCGTTTTCAGGTGTTACCGGCCGCTTCGGGCGGTTTACTAACAGGGGTAATTTTAGCTATATCAAGAGCCGTAGGAGAATCTGCTCCACTTATCGTAATTGGCGCATTACTGTATATAACAACCATTCCAACAAGTCCTATGGATGATTTTGCTGTAATGCCTATACAAATTTTCAATTGGTTATCGCGCCCTCAAAAAGGATTTATAGAAAATGCTACTGCTGCTATTATTGTGTTGTTGCTAATAACATTTATTATGAATGGCTTGGCAATATACTTGCGTAACAGATGGCAGAAAAAAATTAAATGGTAAAGAAATAACAACATGGCAAAATTAGATGCAGAAAAAGTTAATGTTTACTATGGAGATCATCACATTATAAAAGATGTAAATTTATCCATACAAGAAAATACCGTTACAGCTTTTATTGGCCCATCGGGTTGTGGTAAATCAACCTTTCTTCGTTTACTAAACAGGATGAACGACTATATAGAGAACTTTAAAAAAACAGGCGATATTTTAATTGATGGCGGCGATATTTATGATAAAAAAGTACGCGTAGAAGATTTAAGAAAAAGAGTTGGTATGGTGTTTCAAAAACCAAATCCTTTTCCAAAATCTATTTACGAAAATGTAGTATACGGTTTAAGAATACAAGGCATAAAAGATAAATCGAAGTTAGATGCTGTTGTAGAAAATTCGCTAAAAAAAGTAGCGTTATGGGGTGAGGTGAAAGATAAGTTACAGCAATCTGCCTTAGCTCTTTCGGGTGGGCAACAGCAACGTTTGTGCATTGCACGCACCTTAGCAGTTGAGCCTACTATTATACTTATGGATGAGCCTGCTTCGGCACTCGACCCAATTTCATCAGCAAAAATTGAAGATTTAATCTCTGAATTAAAAGAAAATTTTACCATTATTATTGTAACCCACAATATGCAACAAGCCAGCAGGGTAAGCGATAAAACGGCTTTCTTTTATTTAGGCGAATTAGTTGAGTTTGGCGATACCGACCAAATATTTACAAAACCTGTTAAAGAACTTACACAAAATTATATTACAGGTAGGTTTGGTTGATTAAAATTAAAACAAGTAACACTCATATTAAATTTAAAAAACACATTTAGCGATGACACTATTAGAAGTAGAATTACAAAAGATGAAATCAGAAATAATCTCCATGTGGGATTTGGTTATTTCTCAGCTAAACAAAGCACAACAATCTTTAGTAAGCTTTGATAAAGACATAGCACTTGAAGTAATTGCTAACGAAAAGCGCGTAAACGGTATGGAATTAAAAATTGACCGTGATGGCGAAAGCATTATAGCCTTGTTTAACCCGGTTGCTATTGATTTACGTTTTGTGTTAGCCATGCTAAAAATAAACTACAACTTAGAGCGTACGGGCGATATTGCTAAAGGCATTGCAAAGTGTATTGTAAATAGCGACCAACCTTTTGATGAAAAATTGCTGCACGATACCCAAATACTTATCATGTTTGAAGAAGCCACTGATATGTTGGAAGATGTTTTAGAATCATTTAGAAATGAAGATACCAAAATAGCCCGCACAATTTTTAAACGCGATAAATTTTTAGATGAAATAAATAAAAAAATTGACTTAAACGTTGCTGAATATATACGTGCTAATCCAACTAATATTGAACAAAGCCTTTACATACATTCTTCCATCCGTAAAATAGAGCGTGCCGGCGACCAAGCAAAAAATATAGCCGAAGAAATTATTTTTTATGTAGAAGCCAAAGTTTTAAAACATACTTCTAAAAAAAATATAGAAGAATAGATTTTAATTTTTTTAAACGCTGTGTTTTTTTAGTTTAACACAAAAAGGGGAGAGCCTTACAGAAATGTGAGGTTTTTCCTGTTTTATCTACTCCTATTTTTTACTTAACTATTTCTTAACATTACAGATACAAAAAAAACACACTTTTGAACCTTTAAATAAAACATAATGGCAACAGGTTTAATAGTTTTAATAGTAGTTTGTCTTTTACTGGCTTGTACTTTTGAGTTTATAAATGGTTTTCACGATTCGGCAAATGCGGTTGCTACTGTTATATATACAAATACGTTGAAACCCACATATGCCGTAGTTTGGAGTGGTTTATTTAACTTTATAGGAGTGCTTACAGGAGGGATTGGGGTTGCTATGGGCATTGTAAATTTACTACCCGTAGAAACACTTACCGATTCAAGTATAGCGCATGGTATGGCAATGGTTTTTGCCTTATTATTAAGTGCTATTATTTGGAATTTAGGTACTTGGTATTTAGGCATTCCAGCTTCTTCATCGCACTCGCTTATAGGTTCTATTTTAGGTATAGGGCTTGCCTTTTATTTTATTACCGGTAAAGATGCCGTTAACTGGGGCAAAGCACAGGATATTGGTTTATCATTATTGGTTTCTCCGTTAGTTGGTTTTGCCTTGGCAATTATTATTATGTTTATTTTTAAACGACTAATAAAAAACGATACCATATATAAAGAACCTATACCTGGGGCAAAACCTCCTATGTGGATTCGTATAATTTTAACTATAACCTGTACGCTGGTTAGTTTTTTTCATGGGCAAAACGATGGGCAAAAAGGAGTTGGTTTAGTTATGCTTATTTTAATTGGGTTGGTACCGGGTTATTTTTCGATAAAAGAAACACAAGACCTTACAGATACCTACAAGCAAATGAACCATGTTACTGAACTGGTTTATAAAATTGATACCACTAAACTATCGGAAAAAGAAAATGCAGATATACTGAAAACAAAAGCCCGTTGTGCTGATTTATTAAGCATATTGGATAAAAAAGCAAAGGTTGCCGAAATAGATTCAGCAAAACGTTTCGAGGTTCGTAAGCATATTATTTTGATTTCAAAAAGCGCAGAAAAAATTGGTTTAGGCGAAAATTCTTCATTAAGCGATAACGAAAAAGTGGAGTTATCTGCCACCATTAAAGCATCTAAAAAAATAACAGATTATGCACCTGACTGGGTAATTATTTTAATCTCCCTATCGTTAGGTTTTGGTACTATGATAGGTTGGAAACGAATTGTAAAAACCATTGGAGAAAAAATTGGCAAACAACATATGAGTTATGCGCAAGGTGCTTCGGCCGAGTTAGTTGCTTCTGCAACCATTGGTATGGCATCTGCGTGGAGTTTGCCTGTTAGTACAACACACGTACTATCATCTGGTGTAGCAGGTGCTATGGTGGCTAAAAAAGGTCTAAAAAACCTTCAGCCAAAAACTATTAAAACCATTTTTATGGCTTGGGTGCTAACACTACCCGTAACCATGATACTTTCCGGCGGCTTGTTTTTACTGTTCCGTTGGTTGTTTTAATTTAGGTATCGGGTAAATGTTATCTTTGTGCTACTCTACAGAGGGTACAGTATGTTTCTGAAAAATAAATCGACAGTTATATTAATTGTAACCATTTTATGCGTTGCAGCTTTTATATTTGTTTTTACTAAAATAGTGCTGTACATGTTGTTAGCAGCCATATTATCTTTATTGGCACAGCCCTTTGTAAAACTTTATTCAAGAATACGATTTAGAGACAAACATTTACCAGATACTATTATAGCCCTACTCTCTTTATTTAGTATGTTGTTTGTGTTCTCTTCATTTTTTTATGTATTTGTGCCTCTTATAATTGAGCAAGCAAAATTCATATCTACACTAAATTTTAACGATGTTTTTACACAGGCTTTAAACCAGTTTCCACAAATAAAAGCTATGCTATTAAGCATAGGCGCTATGGATGAAGTAAGCAAAAAATTATATGCTCAGTTTTCTTCTTTTTTAAATATAGGCAATGCAAGTTTTATACTTAGTGCATTTTTATCTGCCTTTGGCAGCATTGTAGGTGGGGCTTTAGCAGTTTGCTTTATTACTTTTTTTATGCTGAAAGATAATAAACTTGCATCTCGTAGTTTGTTATTAATAACCCCTGTTGATTATGAAGTAGAAATGCAGGATATATTACGCACTACAAAAAGCCTATTAAGCAAATACTTTGTAGCACTTTTTATTGATGTGGTTATGGTAACTATTTTAGTAGGCAGTTGTCTTACTTTTTTAGGTGTGCAAAACGCTTTTTTTATAGGCATGTTTGCTGGCGTAATGAATATTATACCCTACGTTGGACCGCTTATTAGTTTTGCTTTTGCTTGTTTTTTAGGTGTTACAGGTTGTATAGAAGCTAACGAACTTTATTTGGTGGGCAATGTAATTGAAAAAATATTTTGGGTTTTATTATGTGTAAATTTAGTAGACGGACTTTTAGTACAGCCCTACCTTTTTAGCAATAGTGTAAAGGCACACCCGTTAGAAATTTTTATTGTTATACTAATGGCATCATCGTTAGCGGGTGTAGCGGGCATGATAGTTGCTATACCAACTTATACACTTATAAGAATTGTAGCTAAAGAGTTTTTAACCAATTATAAATTCTTTAAAAAAATAACTGAAAACATACCAGAATAACATGCAACAAACACTTACTTTTTTAAAACAAATAAAAAAGAACAATAACCGAGAGTGGTTCGAAAAAAACAAGGCAGTTTATGTGAAAGCTAAAGAAGAGTATGAGCTTATTGTGCAACAAGTAATTAATAACATTGCCAAGTTCGACCCAAAAGTAGCCGGCTTAGAAGCCGCTAAAGCTACGTTTAGGATTTATAAAGATGTTCGTTTTTCTAAAGATAAAACACCTTATAAAAGCAACTTTGGCGCAAGTATAAATCCGGGAGGTAAAAAAAGTTTGGTAGCAGGTTACTATATGCATGCCGAACCGGGTAATTCGTTTTTAGCAGGTGGTTGCTATATGCCCGAACCTGACAAATTAGCTGCTATTCGCCAAGAAATTGACTATAACTTTGCCGACTTTAAAAAGATACTGGCTAATAAAGATTTTAAAAAATACTTTGGAGGGATAAGTGATGAAGGCAAATTGGCAAACCCACCAAAAGGTTATGACAAAGAAAACCCTGCCATAGAAATTTTAAAAAACAAACACTTTATAGTACACCATAACATTGACGATAAACAACTGTTAAGTGCCGATTTTCCAAAATACGCGGCAACTGTTTTTAAAGCTATGCAACCCTTTATTTTGTTTGTAAGAGAAGCCACGAAATAAGGCTTTTATAAATGTTTTGAGGCATAAGTTGTGGAAATCCTCTCTCCTATTATCTAATTGTAATTATTATCTTCGTTCCTTAGTAATTTAAGGAACAACTATGAACATTATTATACCTATGGCGGGTATGGGTAAGCGTATGCGCCCACACACATTAACCACACCAAAACCATTATTGCCTGTTGGCGGAAAACCAATTGTACAACGCCTTGTAGAAGATATTACAAAAGTATGCGGTGAAAAAATAACCGAAATTGCCTTTATTATTTCGCCTTTATTTGGAAAAGAAACCGAGAAAAACCTGATAGAAATTGCTGCTACACAAGGTGCTAAAGGAGTAATTTATTATCAGGAAGAAGCATTGGGTACAGCCCATGCTGTTATGTGTGCTGCACCTGCATTAACAGGTAAAACGGTGGTTGCTTTTGCCGATACACTTTTTAAAGCCGATTTTGTAATGGACACCAATAATGATGGCGCTATTTGGGTACAACGCATTGATGACCCTCGTCAGTTTGGTGTAGTAAAACTAAATAAGGAAGGTTTTATTACTGACTTTGTAGAGAAACCACAAGAATTTGTATCTGACTTAGCCATTATTGGCATTTACTATTTTAAAGATGGAGATTATCTTAAAAAAGAAATTCAATATTTACTTGATAACGATATAAAAGATAAAGGAGAGTTTCAGTTAACCAACGCTTTAGAGAATATGAAAAACAAAGGAACAAAATTTGTTCCGGGTAAGGTAAGCGAGTGGCTTGATTGTGGTAATAAAGATGCAACCGTTTTTACCAATCAGCGTGTGTTAGAGTATGATAAAGGCAAAGCAAGTCTACGTTCTTCATCAGCAAAAATTGAAAACTCAAGCATTATAGAACCCTGTTTTATTGGTGATAATGTAGTTATAACTAATTCAGTTATTGGTCCGCATGTATCAATTGGTGCTGATAGTAAAGTTACCAATAGCATTATTAAAAATACTATTGTACAAAAAAACAGTAAAATAAATTCGGCACATCTTGTTAATTCTATGATAGGCAATTATACAGAAGTATCGAGCACAGCATCAGATTTAAACTTAGGAGATTACAGCACCAGCAAATAAATTGTATAAACAAAAAACCATATCGGGGCAACAAAACATTAGTACTACTAAGTACGCTACCGCTTTGTTGTTAGGTTATTTGTTTTTACTAACATCGTGTACAGCAAAAAAAGATGCTACTGCTTCAACTTCTACCAAAGCAGAAAAAAATACAGAGCTTGCTAAACAAAAAATAGATGATGATTTTAAATTACGCGCCTATTTTTATGATGCCTGTAGAGAAAAAACAAAAGGCAATTTAGATGTGGCCCAAACTCTTTTAAAAGAGTGTCTTAAAATTAACCCAAACAATGCGCCTACTAATTACGAGCTTGGTAATTTATACAGATATACCGGCAAGTATGATGAAGCTCTTAAATGTGCTAAAATTGCAGCCCTTGCCGATGAAAAAAATGAGTGGTACAACATACTTTATATAGAATGTTTACATAATAAACACCAATATATGGATGCGGCAGCCCGTTACGAAATTTTACTAAAAAAATATCCGTACCGCGAAGATTTTTACCAAGGCCTTGCAGGAGAATATATTTATGCCAAGAAACCTGATAAAGCTATAGATGCTTACACACGTATGCAGAAAACCACAGGAGCTGATGATGATATTGCTTTGCAAAAAGTAAAAATATTTACCCAGCAAAAAAAGTGGGTCGACGCAGAAAAAGAATTAAAAAACCTGATTGCAGCCAATCCAAAAGAATCGCGCTACTATACTTATTTAGCCGATTTATATCAGCAGGAAGGGCAGCCGCAAAAAGCATTAGAAACGTATACCAATGTTTTAAAAACTGATTCGTTAAACCCATTTGTACATCTTGCTTTGGCTGATTATTACAGACAGCAACATCAGGAAGATGGTTTTTTTACAGAATTAAAAAAAGCATTTGTTAGTGAAGATTTAGACATTGACAATAAAGTAAAAATTGTAATGTCGTACTATAATGCTACCGAGCAACCAAATAAATTATTACCACAAGCTTATGAGCTTTGCGCTTTATTGGTAAAACAATATCCTGATAATCCAAAATCGCATAGCATATACGCGGATTTTTTATACCGCGATAAAAAACCAAGAGAAGCTGCTGTTGAATTAAGAAAAATATTAGAATTTGATAAAGGAAAATATCAGGTTTGGAACCAATTATTAGTTTGCGAAAGCGAAATGAATGCCTTTGATAGTGTAGCAAAACATAGCGCAGAGGCTATGGATTTGTTTCCGGACCAAGCAGTGCCTTATTACTTAAATGGTGTTGCTAACGTACGTTTAAAACAATATCAAAAAGCAATTCAATCGTTAAAAGAGGGTAAACAGTTTGTGTATGAAAACACCCCTTTAGAGGTAGAGTTTTGTTCTAATTTAGGAGATGCCTACAATGCTACAAAAGATTACGAAAAATCGGATAAAGAATACGATAAAGCTATAGAGCTTGACCCAAACAATGCCTCCATACTAAATAATTATGCTTATTACCTTTCGTTGAGAAAGCAAAATTTAGAGAAAGCAGAAAAAATGTCGAAACGTTCCTTAGAGCTTACTCCCAGTAGTGTATCGTACATTGATACATATGGCTGGGTTTTATATCAAGAACAGAAATATGAGGAAGCAAAAAAATATTTAGAAAAAGCTTTTGACCGAGGTGGCTATAATCGTCCGGCTATTGTTGAACATTATGGCGATGTAATGTATAAATTAAACGAAGTTGACAAAGCAGTTGAAAACTGGAAAAAAGCTAAAGAGCTTGGCAGCAAATCGGAATTGTTGCAGAAAAAAATTACCGATAAAAAACTCTACGAAGAATGATTTATTTTTTTAAACACATATCTGTTCTTCTTTTGTTTGTGTTGGCATTAACTTCGGTTTCTTGCAAAAGCAAAAAAAATGTGGTAAAACAAAATACGGCTATTGTAGACACTACGGTTGAAAAATGCAGAATGGATTTTAAAACCGGTAAAGCGCTTAGTAAACGAATGAATGATAGCGAGCTTAATTTTAATTATGCTTTGGCTAAATTCAGTTGCGAACTAACTATAGATAGTGAAGAACATTCATTTAATGTATCGGTAAGATGCCGTAAAGACAGCGTAATTTGGTTATCAATTTCAAAATTGGGCATTGATGCAGCACGCGTGTTAATTACAAAAGACACCGTAAAATTTACCATGGGCTTAACCGAAAAAAAATACTTTGTAGGCGATTTCTCTTACATAAACCAAATGCTGCATGCTGATTTGGATTACGATATGTTGCAAGCTTTGTTGTTTGGTAATAGTGCAGCTTTTAACGATGATGATGATAAATTAAAGCCTGGCAGGGATAAAAACACCTGCCAATATTTTTTAAGTACCGTAAGAAAAAGGCATTTGAAAAAAATTAATAACGGAACTGAAACCCCCAGCGAATCGTACCAAACCATGTGGTTAGACCCCACCACTTTTAAAATAGTAAACCTGGAGTTTGATGATGTAAAAGCAAAGCGAAAATTTACATCAACTTATACTGATTTTAAACCAGTAGATAAGTATTTAGCTCCGTTTAAATTATTGTACACTATTACCGCAGAAAAAAATATTAAAGCTGATATAGAATATAGCCGCATAAGTATAAACGAACAACAAAGTTTTCCGTTTAAAATACCACCAAGTTATGAGCGCATTCAGTTTAAACAATAAACTTACCATACTGTTTTTATCTTTTGCATTGTTTGTGTTATGCACTCCACAAGGATTTGCCCAAAAAGGAAACAAAAAAGATTTAGAGATAAAAAAGAAAAAACTTAAAGAAGAAATAAACACCATTAATGATTTATTGCACGAAACCAAAAGCAGTAAAAAATTATCGATGAACCAGGTGGCTATTTTAAATAAGAAAATAACCGTGCGCGAAGAGTTAATTAACACTATCAACTACGAAATACACCTTATTAATAAACAGATAAACGAAAACCAAACGGCTATAAAAAATTTAAACAGCACTTTAGATAAGCTGAAGAAAGATTACGCCGCTATGATTTATTTTGATTACCGTAACAGCGACGCATACAGTAAATTAATGTTTTTATTTGCAGCCGATAGCTTTAACCAAGCCTACCAGCAATACAAATACACCCAGCAAATTGCAGAATATAGAAGAAAAAAAGCGGCTGAAATAACAGATACACAAACCGAGATAACAAAAAAGAACACGGAATTAATCAGTAAAAAGGAGGAAAAAAGACAGTTACTAAGCTCGGAAGAGTTGGAGAAAATAAACCTGGCTAAAGAAAAAGATGATCAGGAAAATACACTATCAAGCCTTCAACAAACCGAAAAACAATTAAAAGGAGAATTGGATAAAAAGAAAAGTGAAATTGAAAATTTAAATGCAGCTATTAAAAAATTAATTCAGGAAGAAATAAAACGCCAACAAGAAGAAGAACGAAAACACGCTTTAGCACTTGCTAAAAAGAAAGAAGAGCGTGCCAACCGCGCAAAAGAAAATAAAAAAACAAAAACATCGGCTAAAGCAATAGAAGAAGATAAAAAGGCTGATGCAAAAGCTGAAGCCGCCGAGATGGCAGAAACCAAAGAAGCAGAGCAACTCTCATCTGATTTTTCATCGAACAAAGGTAAATTGCCTTGGCCCGTTGCAAAGGGGGTTATAACTATTGGTTTTGGAGAGCAAGAACATCCAACCATTAAAGGTTTTATGATTAATAATAACGGTGTTGAAATTTCGGCTGCAAAAGGGCAAAACGCCCGTGCTGTTTTTGAGGGCGTAGTTACAGGTGTTACTACGGTACCGGGCATTGGTAAAATTGTAATTATTAGGCATGGAGATTATTTAAGTGTGTACTCTAATTTAGAGGAGGTACTTGTAAAATCAGGGGACAAAATTGCGCTTAAACAAAATATCGGTACCATTGCTTTTAATGATGATGAAAACAGAAACGTTATAAATTTCCAAATATGGAAAGGGCAAAAAATACTAAACCCCGAAGAGTGGTTGTATAAGTAAAACCTAATTAAACGTTAGTATTAGAAGCTCATACTGTTTAATTAAATTGATGTTTGTTAACTGTTAATTTATAATACTGTTAGTAGGATTAGTAACCCAGTTAACAGTTATAATATTTTGTTTTCCCCCGCAATTCGGTTAGTTTTGTGCCACAATAAAGACCTATGCCAAAAATTTCAGTTAAAGCGCAGCAAATGCCTGCATCGCCCATTCGTAAATTAGTACCCTTTGCCGATGCAGCTAAAAAACGTGGTGTACATATATATCATTTAAATATTGGTCAGCCCGATATTGAAACGCCTGCTGTTATGCTTAAGGCCATAAAAAATGCCGATATTAAAGTACTTGAATACAGCAATAGCGCGGGCATCGAAAGCTATCGCAAAAAACTGGCAGACTATTATAAATCGTACAAAATTAATGTAGAAGCTAATGAGATACTTATTACTACCGGTGGGTCAGAAGCTTTACAATTTGCTTTTAACACCTGTTTTAATGCAGGCGATGAAGTAATTATACCCGAGCCTTTTTATGCTAACTACAATGGTTTTGCTGTGGCAGCCAATGTGGTTGTAAAACCTGTAGTATCGGGCATTGAAACAGGCTTTGCCTTACCTCCTATCAGCGATTTTGAAAAACTAATAACACCAAAAACAAAAGGCATTTTAATTTGTAACCCCGGCAACCCTACAGGTTACTTATACTCGCGCGCAGAATTAGATGCACTTAAAGCCTTAGTTATAAAACACGATTTGTTTTTATTGGCTGATGAAGTTTACCGTGAGTTTTGTTATGATGGAAAAGAATATGTATCGGTAATGCACCTTAGTGGCTTAGATAATAATGTAGTGTTATTAGATTCAATTTCCAAACGTTATAGCGCCTGTGGCGCACGCATTGGAGCTTTTATTACAAAAAATAAAGAAGTTAGTGCCGCCGCTTTAAAATTTGCACAAGCAAGGTTAAGTCCGCCAACGTTTGAACAAATTGGTGCAGAAGCCGCACTTGATACACCTGCATCGTATTTTGTAGAAGTAAAAAAAGAATATACCGAGCGCAGAGATTTTTTAATAAGCGAGCTGAACAAAATAGAAGGTGTTTATTGCCCCATGCCGGGTGGCGCATTTTATTGCATTGCAAAACTGCCTGTAGAAGACAGCGATGCTTTTTGCGAGTGGTTGCTTAGCGAATTTAATTTTGAA
>Ga0210394_10001314_pt1 | contig 40897 bp, 43 predicted proteins | sample IncBWC12MmetaG_FD_160121 | JGI IMG/M metagenome (GOLD analysis project Ga0210394, IMG submission 160121) | Forest soil microbial communities from Barre Woods Harvard Forest LTER site, Petersham, Massachusetts, United States - Inc-BW-C-12-M | ecosystem: Environmental > Terrestrial > Soil >...
TCGGGTTCGACTGCCCGCCCTTGAATTGCAGGACGGTCAGCGGCCCCTGATAACCCTCGACGTGCTCGCGCATCCAGCCCTCAAGGCGCGCCTCATCGATCCGGTGCCGCTCCTCGACCGGTTTGGTGCCGGAAAAGTCCTCGTCGTTCCTGACGCCTTCGGCCACGGTGACGCTCCCTCAATATTCTCGGGAGCGCCATTTTGCGCGCTCCCGCTACCAGCCTGCGTCATCAATCCTCATGGCGAGGAGGCGTTTGGCGCCGTCTCCGGACGATGCTTCGCATCGCCTTGAGAACCATGAGGCCCGATTTCGGCCCGCATCCTTCGAGACGCTTGCTGCGCAAGCTCCTCAGGATGAGGGAAAAAGACCGGTAGTGACACTCAGCTTAATGCGAAGTGGGAGCGTTTGCATACTTCCGAAGTTCAAGTCTGGCAATGGCGCGGTTATGGACCTCGTCCGGCCCGTCGGCGAGGCGCATTGTGCGCATCGAGGCGTAGTCGCGTGCGAGACCCGCGTCGTCGGAGACGCCTGCGGCGCCGAACGCCTGGATCGCGTGGTCGATGATCTTCAGCGCCATGTTGGGCGCCGCCACCTTGATCATGGCGATCTCGAGCTGGGCGGTCTTGTTGCCGACCTTGTCCATCAGTCCGGCGGCCTTGAGGCACAACAGCCGGTTCATCTCGATGTCGGTGCGGGCTTCCGCGATGCGCTGCTCCCAGATCGAATATTCGATGATCTTCTTGCCGAACGCCGTGCGCGAGGACAGCCGCTTCACCATCTTCTCCAGCGCTTCCTCGGCCTTGCCGATGGTGCGCATGCAGTGATGGATGCGGCCGGGGCCGAGACGCCCTTGCGCGATCTCGAAGCCCCTGCCCTCCCCGAGCAGGATATTGCTGGCGGGAACCCGGACGTTTTCCATCAACACCTGGGCGTGACCGTGCGGCGCATCGTCGAAGCCGAACACCGGCAGCATTTTCTCGATGGTGATGCCCTTGGTGTCGAGCGGCACCAGGATCTGCGACTGCTGCTGATGGCGCGGCGCCTTCGGATCGGTCTTGCCCATCACAATAGCAATCTTGCAGCGGGGATCGCCGACGCCCGACGACCACCATTTGCGGCCGTTGACGACGTAATGATCGCCGTCGCGATCGATGCGGGTTTCGATATTGGTGGCGTCGGAGGATGCCACCGCAGGCTCGGTCATCAGGAAGGCGGAGCGGATTTCGCCGTCCATCAGCGGCCGCAACCACTGCTTCTTGTGCTCCCTGGTGCCGTAGCGCATCAGCACTTCCATGTTGCCGGTATCCGGAGCGGAGCAGTTGAACACTTCCGAGGCCCAGCCGATGTGGCCCATCTCCTCGGCGAGCGGCGCATATTCCAGATTGGTCAATCCCGCGCCACGGAATTCATCGTCCTCATGCGAAGACGGCGGCATGAACATGTTCCACAGGCCTTCGGCCCTCGCCTTCTTCTTCAACTCCTCGACGACCGGGATCACCTTCCAGCGCTGACCCTCGGCATCCTGCTGCTTGTAGACCGGCACCGCCGGGCGGACATGCTTGTGCATGAACGACTGCACACGATTGAGCCATTCGCGCTGGCGGTCAGACATGTTGAAATCCATTGGGCGTTCCTCACATTCTCGGGAAAGTTGGTTGGCGGCACTGTCTCCCCGCCGCCGGTTCACTGCAAGACCATTTATCAAGACCGTTTATCGCGCGACCGGCACCGCGGGGGTCCGCCGGCGAGGCACGCGCGGGAGCGGCGATGCGTCACGCGCATTGACATTCCGGCCTTCAAACTATAGTTTCATACAATTGTTTGAAATGCAATGCCTCCCTCCCGGGCCATTAAATGCCGTCAGACCGGACCCGTTCGTCGATCCTTGACGCCGCCGAGCGGCTCTACGCCGACCGCGGTTTTGCGGACGTCACGCTGCGCGACATCGTCGCTGCCGCAGAGGTCAATCTCGCGGCGGTGAACTATCATTTCGGCTCCAAGGACGAGTTGATCGCCGAACTGTTCGTCACCCGCAGCCTTGCCACCAACCGCGAACGGCTCAACGAATTGAAGGCGGCCGAAGCCGCCGGCGGCGGACGCGCCGATATCGCCTCCATCCTGCGCGCGCTGGTGGGGCCGACCCTGCGCGGCTGTCTCGGCCCCGACAACGAGCGCTCGACCGCGGCGCGCTTCATGATCCGCGCCTCGATCGAGTCGGTGCCGCCGATCCGCCGTATCAAGAATCGCGAAATCGATCACCTGCGGAAGTTCGCTGGGGCGATGCGGCGTTCGCTACCCGATCGCAGCGAGGTCGATCTCTATTGGGGCCTGCATTTCGCGCTCGCGATGGCGCACCAGACCATCCGCGACAGCGAGCGGCTGACAAAGCTTTCCGAAGGCATATGCGATCTCAACGACGTCACCGGCGTCATCGAGCGCATCGTCGCGGTGTCGGTGATGGCGCTGACCGGGCGTGGTGGAGCGCAAGCTGGGCGTCAAGCTGGCGTCGCAGGACGCCCGGTGATTACGCAGCGCTAGGCCCTAGGCTTACGAGCCAAGATATTCATCAAGTGCTTTTTCCAAACCTACCAGCAATACCAGCAATCTGCTTTGCGGTACCGGCTAACTCGGTCGCATCCCCATTCCGCCAGTATAGCTCCTCTCCGACGTATGAGATTTCTGACTGTGGAGGGATCGAGATTGCAATTACTCCTAGTCCATAAAATGAGTTGAAATCCATGTTCGATATTACAGTATCCCGCAATGCGCTCGTTAACCCAGACTTCTTGATTCCCTCCTTCCATTTAGAGAAATATTTTTCCATCGTAATTCCCAGCCGTTTAGCCTCGCGGTTCACTCCCACCACATAACGCTTGCCAATTTTTTTGGGATCGATTCCGTCAATTTTTTTTACTCTATCGGCATCCGCCTTTTTATCTGTGATGCCAATTAAGATTTTTCCCGCGCTCTTAGGACCGATATTCGCAATAGCGCATATGGTCTTCACCACCTTATCGATCATTTGAGGATCTTCGGTGCCACCTTCCGTAAGAACGAGAAGCCCCTGCTTCAGCTCATAATTCGCAAGTTCGATTTCTGATCGTCGCACAACGGCTTCGATATCAACAGCAGTATGGTCCGAATATATCATCTTGGCTATGTTCATCGACATATGGAGATTGTCCACCATCCCTGCCCGCTGAAACGCCAAGTTGTAATAAAGCCGTCATGCCAGCTCCCTAGGTTCCGCGCGCATCGTTTCACATTTGGAGGACTGATATGCGTGGAAGAAAATACGGGTCGAGCGGCAGGAGGCTCGGCTTGCGGGTTGGCGTAGCTGCCGCCGCGCTGGGTGCGTTCACAGCGAACGGCGGAGCCGCCGATCCGGACAAGTCCGCCGATCGCGCCACAACGGCAACGCCGATCAAGCACGTCATCGTCGTGATCGCCGAGAATTCCAGCTTCGACCACGCCTTCGGCACCTTCCGCCCGCGCGAGGGTCAGCACATTTCCAATCTGCTGTCGAAGGGCATCGTCAACGCGGACGGCACCCCCGGCCCCAATTTCAACAAGGCGGCGCAATTCACCGTCTCGCCGCAGCCGCAATATTTCATTACCGCGCCCGATGTCAGCAAAACAGCCTACGTGACGCTGCCGCCGCCCGACCTGAATGGCGTTCCGCTGCAGGCCAGCGATAGCAATCCGCCCCCGTTCGCCACCGTCGCCGCGGCGCAAGCGGCAGAGCCAAGCCTCGAGGGCGAGGACGCGGTCCTGCTCACCACCGGAGCAACCGTCGGGTTGACGTTCAAACCTGAAGTAAATGGCGTGCGCAATCCCGATACGCGCATTCTCAATGTCAATAATCTGCCGAACGGCCCGTTCCAGCAGACCGCAAAGGACGCGCACGGCAACGGTCTTGCTTACGACGCCTACACCGAAGACACGATCCACCGCTTCTTCCAGATGTGGCAGCAATCGGATTGCAGCGTCGCGCACGCGACCGAGCATAATCCGAGCGGCTGTCTGTCCGATCTTCTGCCCTACGTGATCACCACTTTCGCCGGTCAGACGGAGGAAGGCATGGGCACGTCAATGGCGTTCTTCAACATGAACCAGGGCGATGCCCCCGTTCTCAAGAAGCTCGCGCAGGAATTCTCGATTTCCGACAATTATCATCAGGCCGTGATGGGCGGCACCGGCGCCAACCACATCATGCTCGGCACCGGCGACGTCTACTTCTTCAACAAGAGCTTCGCAGAGAACGGCGTCTTCAACGCCAACAGCTTCGATCCCGCGCCCCCCCAGACGGTCCCCGGCGTGATCCTCGGGCTGCCGCCCCTTGGTCCAGATTTCGCTGGTGGCAAATCCCGATCCGGCTCCCGGATCCAACAACGTCTACAAAAACGACATCGGGGCCTCGCTCGGCGAATACGTCAATTGCTCCGACCCGACGAACCAGCCCGGCGTCCCCGCGATCACAAACTATCTGTCGACGCTGCCCTACAAGGCCTCGCCCAACTGCGCCGCCAACACGTTCTATGCGATCAACAACTTCTTCCCCGGCTACCATCCCGACGGCCGTCCGGCTAACCCGGCTGCCTTCGCGACGACCAGGGATGCCGGAGACTTCTTCTTCATCCCGCCGCAGAACGTGCCGACCATCGGCGATGCGCTCATCGCCAAGAACGTCTCCTGGGTCTATTACGGCGGCGGCTTCAACGACGCTGCGGCGAACAAGCCCAACGCGTTCTGCCCGATCTGCAATCCGATGCAGTACGCCGCGTCGATCTACGGCAATGCGGCGGTCCGCCAGCAACACACCAAGGACATAGTCGACTTCTTCGCCGACGTTTCCAACGACACGCTGCCGTCGGTTTCCTTCGTCAAGCCGAGCGGCTTTGTCGACGGCCACCCGCAATCCTCGAAGCTCAACCTGTTCGAGGCGCTGCTCGACAACATCGTCGACAGGGTCCGCGCCAAGCCCGAGCTGTTTGCGGAGACCGCGATCATCGTCACATGGGATGAAAGCGGCGGCTTCTACGACTCGGGCTTCATCCAGCCGGTCGACTTCTTCGGCGACGGCCCGCGCGTACCATTCCTGGTGATCTCGCCGTTCTCGCGCGGCGGCAACGTGGTCCACACCTATTACGACCACGTCTCGATCACCAAGTTCATCGAGCGCAATTGGGGACTGAAGCCGCTGAGCGCGCGCAGCCGCGACAATCTCCCGAACCCGATCGCCGACGAGGACGACAATCGCTACGTGCCGCGCAACATGCCGGCGATCGGCGACCTCATGGAGATGTTCCACTTCGACCGCGATGATCGCGGGGATCGCGACTCCCACGACCGTGGTTGAACGCTAGCACCGCCGATTTGAGGTTCCTGCGGCTACAGGAACCTCAAACGGAGTACCAGCCGGCGCAATTGAGGGACCCACTGGGCGGCGCGGCAACGCGCCGCCCAGTGAACGTTTCAGGAGAGCCCGAGCATCTCGCGCGCCTCGACAGGCGTGGCGATCGCAGCGCCCAGGCTTTTGAGAATATCGGCTGCGCGGGTCACCAGTTCGGCGTTGGTCTTGGCGAGAACGCCTTTGGACATATGGAGATTGTCCTCCATCCCCACCCGCACGTGGCCGCCGAACAAATAGGCCTGCGCCACCATCGGGAATTCCGAACGGCCGATGCCAAAGCCGGTCCAGATCGCGCCTGACGGCAACAGGCTGCGGCCGTAGAGCATGGTTTCCGATGAAGCATCAAAACCGTATTTGACGCCGAGCACCAGCGAGAACAGCCCCGGTCCCTGCAACACCCCTTCGGCGATCAGGTCGCGCGCCAGATGGCAGTCGCCGGAGTCGAACAGCTCCAGTTCCGGCATCACGCCGACCGCGCGAATGCGAGCCGCCATCTTGCGGACGTTGGGCGGCGTATTGATCACGACCTGGCCGCCCGAATTCATGGTGTTGAGATCGAGCGTGCAGATCTCGGGCCGAAGGATTTCGACATGCTCGACGCGCTTCTCCGGCGCCATCAAGGTAGTGCCCGGACCGGCCACCTTGGGATCGTCCTCTGACGGCACGAACCGCCCGCCCGGGCCCGTGGTCAGATTGATGATCAGCCCTGGATTGCGGGCGCGGATGCGATCCATCACGTCGCGGTACAGCTCGATGGACATCGAGGGACGGCCGGTTTCGGGATCGCGCACATGGATGTGGGCGATCGAAGCCCCCGCCTCCCCGGCCTCAAGCGCGCTGTCGGCTATTTGCTGTGGCGTGATCGGCAGGTACGGCGACTGCTCCGGCCGCGACAGATTGCCCGTGATCGCGCAGGTGATGATGACCTTCTGGTGGGGTGGGTGTGCCATCTTGAGAGTGCCTTCCGCTGCCGACTTGAATGACCTGACAGGTGCAATAGCCCAAGCGGCGCGCGCAGGCGAGCGGCCCGCTTCTTGGCAGCGTCCAACAAGATCTTGTTTTGGAGACCGGGCAACCACGGCAATGTGAATTTCGGCCCCTAGGAAGGGCTGCCGACTCGGCAGATGATGACTGGTGCCGACTCAACACGGCATTTCTAAAGGACGGCCCCATCCCTCAGCCCCCGCTGGTTCCTTTTTTTATGGAATCTGGGTGGTCATCTCGAAACGATGGAGCCCTCCAGCCAAGGCGACATGAAAGAGGCCCCCAATGAGGCGGATCGCACATGGACGGCCGCATTACGTGGACTGAGAACCTGACATGCCTGAGTTGCGGCAAGCTCGGGAAAGTCAGGTTTTCTCGGCCCGACGACGTTCCGAGAGGCGAGCGGGACCGCGTAGAATCAGGGGTATCCGGATTCAAAACCGAAACGACAGAGAAGGGTTTTCAATTTCGTTGCGTCGACTGCAACAAAATCGCCAAGATCACCAGGAGCAATTGAGGACGGCCCGGCGCTCCCCCGGCTGGTTCTGAGGCGGGTGCGAGACCTGTTAAAGTCGAAGCACAAATCGGGCTGGTGCCGCATTGTTCGCCTAAGATGTTTGGAAAGGGCGTCCAGCCGGTCGCTGCGGGTGTTCCGGCTCGCTGGCGGCTGATTGAAGTCCAGGCGGCTCGAGCCTTTCCATGGCCGCGGCCCGTTCCAGGTGGGCTCTCGCGGCCCGCTGGAACCTCTCAGCCTTTTTTGGGTCTCGGGTAGAGAGCACAAGGCCAGCAAGCAGTCTGGCTTGGTCCTGATGATATCTTGATGACGGCATGGTGATACTCCCCGAACGCACCGCACAACGCGCGGGGATAAATAGTTCCGGGGGCAGGAACAAGGCGACTTAAGGCCCAACCATGGGCAATAGAGAGCCAAGACGCTTGGCCTGTGGGAGCCCAAATTGTCTGTCTGCTCCGGATCGAGGTTGGCGGTTTGACCCATAACCTTTCTCGCCACGATGCCGGTGATCGGATCGTCGCGATGAACCAGGAACGGGCCCCGCAAGGTTCGTAGGCGCTTCCAGACGCTGAACGGATTGCGCTGCACGTCTGGCGAATCAGAAAGTTGCCTTAAGCCCCGCATAGAAGGCGCGCGGGCGCGCCGGGCTGAGCGAGCGCGGATCGGTGAACGGCGCGCCGCCATTGGCGAAATTGGGGACAGCGGCGGTATTGAAGAATGTTCCGTAGGTCGCATAACGGTTGTCCAGGATATTGTCCGCGCGGGCGTAGACCTGGAATGTTTTGTCGATCTGATAGAACCCGCGCAGGTTGAAGACTGCATAAGAAGGTACCCTCTGCGCCTGATTGGATTCATCGCCGACAAAATACTGGCTGCTGACGAACAGTGCATCGCCGCCAACCTTGAACGCATCGGTGATTGAATAGTCGATGCCGGCCTTGACTCGATTGCGGGGGATTGCCGGAATTCGATTGCCCGGCAAAATCTGGACATTCCCGTTGGCGTCGGCAAAGGGACTGTTGGAGCCAACCTGCAGCGCGTCCAGAAATCGCGCGTCTACGAGGGCATAGCTGGCGTACAGCTGAACTTTGCTCGACTTCAGCGTGACTTCGGTCTCGATGCCCTGGCGTCGCGTCGAACCGACGTTCTGGAAATAACCGAAACCCTGAAGCAGCGGACTTGGAATGGCGAGGATGTCGTCCGTGTTATCCGTTCGGAAAACCCCAAGCTTCCATCCAAGTGTGCCGATGCTCAGATCCTTGGTGCCGCGCAGGCCAGCTTCCTCGGTGCGGGCCACGACTTGTTTCAGCGGCGGATCCGAGACCAGGAACGCAGCGATAAGACAGGGGCGCGCCGGGTCCGCGCAGCCGAGTTCCAGCGGTGTGGGTGCTCGATTGGCTTCCGAATAGCCTGCATAGGCCGTCAATCCGGGGACGATCTTGTAAGTGCCGCCAATGATGGGATTGAAGCGGTCAAAGGTCTGATTGCCGTTGAGGGCAGTGCCGATCTGATCTTCGAGCCTGATGCGCGCGTCGTTGAACCGGCCACCCGCCGTGATCGAAAACGCATTCGTTACATCGAATGTATCCAGCGCGTAAATCCCGCTGTACTGGTTGGTAGCGCGAAGGTCCACCGGACCAATCGATACCGGACTGCCGGATTGCCCGAGAAATATCCCGCTGCCGCTGACGACAAAATTCGGAGCAATCGTTCCCAGTTCCGCGCTGGCCGAGAAGTGCGTCACGCTGGAATCGAAGCTGGCTCCGAGCACGAACTTGTTGGTATGCCCAAACAGCTGGTCGGAGTTCGTCGCCTGCAGCGTAACGCCTGTTGTCGTCGAGCGGGTGGTCGTTCGATCGCGCTCGCCCAAGACCGCGCCGGGATCGAAGGGATCGGCAAGCTGCGCACCATTCAGACCGTTGGCCGGCGCCACGCCGTTGCCGAAGCAAAGCAAGGCAGGATCGGCGGCGCAGGGCTGGGTGCCGGTCGCATTGGCATCGAGCACGTTCTGATCGAAAAGGCGCGCATGCGCCGATCCTTCGACCGTCCAGGTTGGTGTGGCCTCGACCTTTCCCGTCAGATTGACATAGCCAACGCGGTTGTTCGTCGTTTGGGGTGAGGTGTAGGTCGCACCCCAATATTGTTGCAGCAATTCGATCGGCGCTGTCGCCGTCGCACCGAAATTGTTGTCGGCCGCGCCCATATTGAGATGAAATTCGCTGGTATCGTTTTTGTAGCCGACATCGCCGTAAAAGCGCCGGACATTGGACGCTGAAAAATTTCTGAATCCGTCGTCGTGCAGCCCTTCGAGCGCGCCGTAGACGGCGAACTGGTCGTACTGCTTGCCCCATTGCGCCGAACTCTGGACCCGTCCGAAAGACCCGCCCATCGTATCGATCTCAGCACCGTGGTAGATGAATCCATTTTTCATCTGGACGTTGATCGCACCACCCAGCGCATTGAGACCGAAAGCGGGATTATTGGTCACCACGGCAATCGATTGAATGGCCGCAGTCGGGATCAGATCCCAGTTGACGGTGTCGCCGAACGCTTCGTTGATGCGCACCCCATTCTGGTAAACCGCAAGCCCCTGGGGCGTGCCTGACACCGGGGAAGCGACAAAGCCACGAAATTGCACGTTTGGCTGGAATGGATTTCCCGAGACCTCGTTGACGACGATGCCCGGCACATATTGCTGCAGAGCGTCCGAGATGTTCGCCGACCGGAGCCGATCAATCTGATTTGCGCTAACGATATTGACACTTGCCGGCACCTTTTCGACGTCGATCCCGGAGCCCGGGACAGGAGTGGTCGGATACAGCGCAGGACTTGGTGACGGCGTGACCGCGACGCGCGGGGTGGGCCTTGTCGACGACGGTCTGGGGGTGCGCCGCTCGGCGGTGCGGGCTGCACCGGACCTGGGTTTAGGTTGCGCCGGAGAGATCACGATGGGCGGCAAGGCTTGGACGTTGCCGGGCGGGTTTTGGGCGTGCGCGGGTTCATTCCCAAGAGACAGGCCTGCTACTGCCAGCACACCAAACACGACAGATCGGGCGCCCATCGACCTCACCCTATTGCGATCCGGCTGTTATGGCGAGCGCCGGTTAGGCCTGGACGATACTAATGTGCCGAAAGGTTTCGTCTAGCTCAGGGACTTGCCTGAGAGCGAAGCGAAGCGGCAAGGCTCGATCTAAAAATCGACATGTTTGGCGCCGCGAATCTCCGCAGCGCCGGGAACCGTAAAACCATGACCGTCGAAACCGTTTCCCTCAATCGATCCCACGGCGGCATGCAAGGTGTTTACAAACACGCCAGCCGCGAGACCGGAACGGAAATGACCTTTTCGGCCTATGTTCCCCCGCATCAAGACGGCGCAAAGCTCCCGGTCGTCTGGTATCTGTCAGGGTTGACCTGTACCCATGCCAACGTCACCGAAAAGGGTGAGTATCGCAAGGCATGCGCCGATCTGGGTTTGATCTTCGTCGCACCCGACACCAGCCCACGCGGCCAAGGCGTACCAGGCGATCCGGCTGGCGCCTATGATTTCGGGCTTGGCGCCGGCTTTTATGTCGATGCGACGCAGCCGCCGTTCTCGCGGCATTACCGGATGTGGAGTTATGTGACGAAGGAACTTCCCGAACTGGTCGCCGCGAATTTTCCCGTCGAAGAGACCCGACAATCAATTCTTGGGCATTCGATGGGCGGACACGGCGCGCTCACGATCGCTCTCTCCCACCCCGCTCGCTACCGCGCCGCCACAGCCTTCTCGCCGATCGCCTCGCCCTCGCAAGTCCCTTGGGGGATCAAGGCGCTTGGAGGCTATCTCGGCGACAACAGGGAAGCGTGGCGCAAGCATGACACCGTCGCACTGATCGAGGATGGCGCCAGATTTTCCGATTTTCTGGTCGATATCGGCGATGCCGATCCGTTCCTCAAGGAACAGCTTCGCCCGGAACTGCTGGAACATGCCTGCGCCAGGGCCGGCATCCCCCTCACCCTCCGTCTTCAAGAAGGTTACGACCACAGCTACTACTTCGTTTCCACCTTCATGGCCGATCACCTGACCTGGCATGCGGCGCGGCTTAAGGCGTAGGCCCTGGCCCGGCACCTCACTGCGGTGCGCCGTAGTTGGGCGCGAGCAGCCGGTTTCTCAGCAGATAGCTCATGGTGCGCGACCAGGATTCGTCGGTGTTGCTGCGAAAATCCGCGTTCATGACTCTGATGAGCTGCCCGGTATGCGCATCCCTCAAATAGATATTCATGTTGAGGATGAGGGCAGAAACTTTCTGAACCAGGCCGGTGATAGCGATATCGGCACCAAGCTGCTGTGCATATTGCACGTCGCAACCGCCGCAAGCCTGCAAGTTGCTGGCGTGCGCGGCGGCATTGACCGGCGCGATGTCGAGGACGACAAATTTGCCCGCGTCCGCCAACCCTTTGCGCAGCTGTTCGGTGACATCCTTGAGCCGCCGCTGTTCGTCCGCCTGCGGTCCCTTCATCTCGCCCTGCAGACTGGTGTCGAGCAGCTCGAAATCGAACACCGCGGCCTTGAGTGGCTCGGCCGGTGCGGGCGAGGAAAACAACAGCATCAGCGCGATGACGAGACCAAACATTCGCATGATCGTGGTCCGTGAATTCAAGCTGCAAGACTGTATAAGGTAGTTCGGCGAAGTATCAAACCGGAACCAGCTCTACTGCCGGCCGGTGGAGGAATCTCCAGGAGAACACATGATCCGACTATTCGTCGGTCTCGTCGTCGGCCTTTGCGCGCTGGGCACCAGCGCAGCTGCGGCTGATCCCGTCGAAATCGGCATCGGCTATCTGCGCCGGGCAGGCGCCAAGCCGACACTTTCGCTCGTCGAGCAGCCGGCGGCGGATGACGGCCTCGCTGGCGCCCGGCTGGCGATCGAGGACAACAACACCACCGGCAAGTTCCTCAATCAACATTTCACCCTGGAGGAGTTGCGTCTCAAGGCGGGAGAGGACGCAGCTACAGCGGCCAGGACGCTCGCCGATCGGAACATCGGCTTCATCATTGCCGATCTTCCCGCGGACGCCTTGCTGAAGACGGCCGACGCCGTCAGCGATCGTGGAATTGTGCTGTTCAATGCCGGCGCGATCGACGATCGCCTGCGCGAGGAAGATTGCCGGACCAACGTGATTCACGTCGCACCGACACGTTCGATGCTGGCCGACGCTCTCGCTCAGTATCTTGTCTGGAAGCAATGGAAGCGCTGGTTCATGGTGGTTGGCTCGCATGATGAAGACAAGAGCTATGCGCAAGCTCTGCGGCGCGCCGCATCGCGCTTTGGCGCCAAGATTGTCCAGGAGCGGGTCTTCGAGGACACCGGCGGCGCGCGGCGCACCGACAGCGGCGTGACGCTGATCCAACGTCAAATGCCGGTACTAACCCAGCAGGCGCCGGCCTACGACATTCTTGTTGCTGCCGATGAGAGCGAAGTATTTGCAGCCTACCTGCCCTACCGGACCTGGGACCCGAGGCCGGTCGCGGGCTCAGCCGGCCTGGTTCCGAAAAGCTGGGACGCTGCGCAGGACCAATGGGGCGCGGTCCAGATGCAAAATCGATTCCTGAAGTTGAATTCGCGCCACATGACGGCACTCGACATGCAGGCATGGACGGCGGCACGCATGATCGGTGAGGCGGCGTCGCGGGTTAATTCTGCCGACCGCAGGACGTTGCTCGAGTTCCTCAAAGGCCCGGATTTCTCGGTTGCAGCATTCAAGGGCCAGCGGCTTACGCTCCGCCCCTGGAACCTGCAGCTTCGTCAGCCGATATTACTGGTGGATGGCCGCATGGTGGTTTCGGTGTCGCCGCAAGAAGGATTCCTGCATCAGGTCTCCGAACTTGATACGCTCGGCGTGGATCAACCCGAAACCAGGTGCAAGCTGCATTGAAAGCGCGATGGAGACCTTGTGGATGTGGCACCGTTGCCTGCTCGTCGGAACAATCCTTTGGCTTGTGGGCACCCTGCCCGCCGGCGCCTTCATCGCCTATGTGTCGAACGAAAAGAGCAACACCGTTTCGGTGATCGACACGGATAAGTGGGCGGTCATAAAGACTATCAAGGTTGGCCAGCGGCCGCGCGGGATCGAATTCACAAGGGATGGAAAGTTCGTGCTGGTCGCGGTCGGCGACGATGACACCATCCAGATGATCGATACCGGCTCGCAGGAAGTAACCGACTCGCTGCCCTCGGGGCCCGATCCCGAACTCTTCATCCAGGACAGCGCCGGAAAAATCCTCTACGTCGCCAACGAAAACGACAATACCGTCACCATTATCGATCTCCAAAAGCGCACGCGGATGGGAGATGTCCAGGTCGGCGTCGAACCTGAAGGCATGGCGATCAGCCCGGATGGAAGGTTCCTGATCAACACGTCCGAGACGACCAACATGGCCCACTTCATCGATACCGAAACGCGACAGATCGTGGCGAATGTCCTGGTGGATTCGCGGCCGCGTTTCGCCGAATTCAAGCGCGACGGCTCTGAACTATGGGTTTCTTCCGAGATCGGCGGCACCGTCTCCGTCATCGATCCGGCCAAGCATGCGGTCACGACGAAGATCACCTTCGATATTCCCGGGATGCGGAAGGAAGCGATCCAGCCCGTTGGGATCAGTATCACTGCTGACGGCAAGACCGCGTTCATCGCGCTCGGGCCCGCCAACCGTGTCGCCGTGGTCGATGTGGCGAGCCATCACGTCATCAAATATCTGCTGGTCGGGCAGCGGGTTTGGCACACGGCGTTTACGCCGGACGAAAAATGGCTTCTGGTCACGAACGGCATTTCCAACGATGTTTCCGTCATCGATGTTGCCGCGCTCAAGGTGATCAAGACCATACAGGTCGGCGAACTGCCCTGGGGCATTACGATCGCGAAGCAATGAGAAAACCCGACATTTCGATCGCTGGCGGCAAGGCAATCGGACCAGATGATCCAGCGCATTCGGATGTCGCAGCACTGGCGATCGAGAATGTCAGCCACAGCTACGGCCCACGCAAAGCGCTCGACAGCGTCAGCTTCACGGTTGCGGCCGGAAGCTTTACGGCCCTGCTTGGCCTCAACGGCGCGGGCAAGAGCACGTTGTTTTCAATCGTCAGCCGGCTATTCGGCATGCAGGCCGGACGCATCCGCATTTTCGGCCACGATATCCAGCGCGAGCCCGGCGAGGCGCTACGCGGCATGGGCGTGGTGTTTCAGCCGCGCACGCTGGATCTCGATCTGTCCGTCACGCAAAACCTGCTCTATCATGCCGCGCTGCACGGCATCAATCGACGCGAGGCACGGACGCGCTCCGACGAGGCGTTGTCGCGGATGGGCCTTGCCGACCGCATCGGCAGCAAAGTGCGTGATCTCTCCGGCGGGCAAATGCGGCGACTGGAAATTGCGCGGGCGCTTATGCACCGGCCACGTCTTCTGCTGCTCGATGAGGCGACGGTTGGACTGGACGTCAAGGCGCGAGCCGAGATTCTCGGCCACGTGCGGGGGCTCGTCCTGGAGCAAGGCGTCGGCGTGCTATGGGCGACGCACCTTTTCGACGAGATCAAACCGAGCGACGACCTCATCATTCTGCACCAGGGACGAATTATCGCAGAAGGCAAAGTCGACTTTATCGTCGCCAAAGCCAGCGCGCGGGACCTGAACTCGGTGTTCGTGCAATTGACCGAAACGCGACCTGGATCCGAGGCTACCGTGCCATGAGCGCAGTGATCGCACACGACAAGTCGGCAGGATTTTCGTTCGCGCAATATCTCACTTGCATGAACGGCATCGTTTGGCGCGAGGGATTGCGCTTCGTACATCAGCGCGAACGCTTCATTTCCGCCCTGGTGCGGCCGCTGGTCTGGCTGTTCATCTTCGCCGCCGGTTTCCGCCAGGTGCTCGGCATTTCCATCATCCCGCCATACGAAACCTATATTCCGTACGAGGTCTACATCACGCCGGGACTGATGGCGATGATCCAGCTCTTCAACGGCATGCAATCGTCACTCTCGATGGTCTACGACCGCGAGATGGGCAACATGCGTACCCTGTTGGTGAGCCCATTGCCGCGCTGGTACCTCCTGTTCTGCAAGCTTCTCGCAGGCACCGCCGTCTCCATTCTCCAGGTCTATGCCTTTCTGCTGATCGCGTGGTTCTGGGATATTGAGCCGCCGCCGATCGGGTATCTCGCGGTTTTGCCTGCGCTGACGCTTTCGGGGCTGATGCTCGGATCGCTGGGCATGCTGATTTCTTCCGGCATCAAGCAACTGGAGAACTTCGCCGGCGTCATGAACTTCGTTATTTTCCCGATGTTCTTTGCTTCTTCCGCGCTTTACCCCCTGTGGCGAGTGCAGGAGGGAAGCCCGATGCTTTACTACGTATGCCTGTTCAATCCCTTTACCCATGCTGTCGAACTAATTCGCTTCGCGCTGTATGGAAAGATGAACTGGGTCTCGCTGGCGGTGGTTGGCGGCTGCACGGCGGCCTTCATGATCGGTGCAATGTTTGCCTACGATCCATCGCGCGGACTGAGCCGACGCGGACCGGCCGGGGGCGAGACATGAGATGGTTGACGGTGTTTTGCGGGCTGGTCGCGGTGGCTGGGTCGGTTGATCGAAGTCTTGCCGCCGATCCGCGCTATCCCGACTGGCCATGCGCCCAGGCCAAGGTGCCCGAGGTCTCGCTTGCGGCAGTCTGGAATGGCCCCGCTCTCGATGACGCCACGAGCAAGTGGAAGGACAATCCCAAGGTCAGCGCGCTGATTCCACGACTTGCCGCGCGGCGCACACCCCTTGATCAGGCAGAGAAAACGATCGTCGAATTTCTATCGGAATCGGCCGCGGAAAAAACCGAGAGAGGCAAGCTGCTGTTTGCCGGGCTATTTGAAACACTCAATTCCGAGCGCACCTCGGTGATGAATGGGCTTGAACGCGTAACCCGCAAGCAACGCGACGCCGCCGACAAGGTTCGCAGCGACACGCTGGCGTTGCAGGCCCTGCAGGATGCGTCTGCCAAGGATCAGGCCAAAATAGATGAACTCGGCAACCAGCTGGTATGGGAGACGCGGATCTTCGAAGACCGGCGGCGTGTGATCAAATTCGTATGCGAGGTGCCGACGGCGATCGATCAGCGGCTGTTCGCGCTAGGCCGGGTGATCCAGCAGGAAATGGAATAGCGGTTTAACGCGCCAGGGTGCTCTGCTCGCCTGCCCGCGGCTCGGGCCGAGAATCGACCAGCGGCAAGTCGGCGCGCTGCCAACCGTCTGTGCCTTCGGGATACCAGGCGACGTTGGAATACCCGTAGGATAGCGCCCGCTTTGCCGCATTCCATGACATCCAGCAATCCGCCAGGCAGTAGATCACCAGCAGCTTCGCACTATTTCCGCCGGATGCGCGGGCGAGGCCGTTGCGCAGATAATCCTCGGTCGTCGCCGCGAGAGTTCCGTAACCGGTGTCAGGCAGCCAGATACTGCCGGGAATGTTCAGCCTCGGTTTGTCGCGCCAGATGGTGCCCGCGGGAAGGTTTGGCGGCTTCGGCGGACGCGGCAGCACATCGATGAAAACGCCAGACCCGGAACGCCAGATCGCTTCGGCCTGCTCGGTCGAAAGAACGCGTACTCCGGCGAGCGTTGCGGGCACGGGCGCCCGATAATTGTCCGTGCGGTATCCCTCCGGCTCGGGAGGGTCTTCCTGAGCGCGCCCAGGCGCGGTCAAAGCGAGCATTACTGCAATCAGGGTCGCAAGCGCGGCCCTCACGGCTGCTTCGCCGTCATCTCCATGGTGATCGGCTGATCGTTCTCGTCGAGCAACGGCACACCGAAATCGAGCAGGATCTTGTTGATCGCCGGCTGGTTCTCCTGGATCAGACGATTGAGCAATCGTTTCCAGTTCTGATCGGCCGGACGAACCCCCATGCCGATGCGGTAGATCAGCCGCGGCCCCGACTTTTCCTTGAGCAACAGCGTGACATGGAGCGGAGGATCGGCCTGCTTGGCGTAATAGCCCGCCATCGGTCCCCACAGCACGCCGGCGTCAATCACTCCCGCCGCCAAGTCCTTGACCATCGCACCAACCGAGGAATCGATGCGGGTGTCGATCATCAGCGGATAAGGCTTGGCATTGGCCATGAGGCCGTTGGCGGCCATGTTGGTCGCGGGCGGCGTGCCTGCGACGATGCCAAGTCGCTTGCCCTTCAGGCGATCATCGCCGAGCGATGTGACATCCTCGAGCCCGCTGCCCGGCTTGGCAACCAGGGCATAGGCCGTACGATAATAGGGATTGGTGCCCTGGACGAGCTCATCGCCTTGCGGAATTCCGATAATGACGTCGCAACGATGAGCGGCCAGCGTCATTCGAACGAACCCGGTCGCCTGCGGAAAGTACATGTAGTCAAGTTTCTTCTGAAGTTTTTCGGCGAACAATTCGGCAAGCTTGTTCTCAAATCCCTCGCCCTTCTCGTTGGAGAAAGGGAGATTGCGGGGGTCAGCGCATACTCTCAATACCTTGGGGTCGACCAGCTCGATCGATAAGTCGGTATTGTCCGGCGCCTGCTGTGCCATTGCGGTGTCCCAGGTGCCCATCATCGCAGCGATATAAATCGCTGCAATTATCTGGCATCGACGGATCGCAACATTGTTCATCGTCGTCTCCTCTTGCTTATGTGGACGCGCAACGCTGACCGACGCCTGTGAGTTGGCTGCAGGCATCTTCGGCTCTTTTATGCGAGGGGTGGTTTATCTTCATGCTTTGCGGACCGCTGCCCGACGGATGTTTCAGCGACAGCGATGCCTCCCGATGCCGCAACGGCCATCGCGGCAACTCGCGCCCGATCTTGCGCAAGCGATTGTCCTCGGTACTACGAGACATCGGCAAATTCAGTGAACCAATGAACCGAGGTCCAATTGAGGCCGGAAACGGCCAAAATGCTATGCTCATCGATCGGAGCCGGCAAATAAAATTGCCTTTCAAATTGCTCGCCCTGCATGCTGCAATGCCATCCAAAACAGTGTGCCCGGTTCCGCGATGGAGACAGAGCTGATGATTCATCGCTCCCTTAATCTTGTTCTTGTCCCGCTCGCAATCCTGGCCGGCGTAGCATTCGCGGAGGAGCGGCAAAGCGCGTTACCGGTCAGCGAAATCGCGCCCGGGCTCTTTGTGCACGAGGGTGCAACGGCGCTGATGACGCGTGAAAACGAAGGTGCCATCGCTAACGTCGGGTTCATCATCGGCAGCGAGGGGGTCGCGGTGATCGATACCGGAGGGAGCCTGCGCGAAGGTAAAGAACTCCTCGCGGCTATTCGCAAGCGCACGGAAAAGCCAATCAGCTACGTTATAAACACGCACGCCCACCCCGATCATCTTTTCGGCAATGCAGCATTTGGCGAACACGGAACCCGATTCGTCGGCCACAAGAATTTGCCGAGGGCCCTTGCCGTGCGCGGGCAATTCTACATCGATGCGTTTCGCCAGATCATGGGCAACGATTTGATTGACGAGGTACGCATCCTACCGCCCACGCTTCTGGTGGATGGCACACTCACAATCGATCTCGGCCATAGAAAACTCACTATGCGGGCCTGGCCGACCGCGCACAGCGACAGTGATCTCACGGTGGTCGACGAGCAAACCGGCACACTGTTCGGCGGAGATCTCGTCTTCCTCAATCATGTGCCTGTGGTCGACGGCAGCATTCGGGGCTGGCTGACCGTAATCGATGAGCTGGCGGGAATTTCCGCGAGCCGCGTCGTGCCGGGTCACGGGCCCGTGAGCCGTTGGCCAGACGCACTGGTCGACGAACGTCGATATCTGGAACAATTGGCGGCCGATGTCCGCGCGCTGGTCGCCGATGGCAAACCCATAACGGCGGCGGCCGAGACCGCCGGCGCTTCCGAGCGATCGCGATGGCAACTGTTCGATGACTACAATGCACGTAACGCGACGACCGCTTTCTCGGAAATTGAATGGGAATAGTCCGCTAAAGGGATTATGTTGAGCCTGTTCCAAAGGATCGCGCCTATGTTGGGTCGTCATTCGCGCTTGCTCCTAGTCGCCGGTTTCCTGGCCGCCGTGCCGTTTGGCGCGCGTTCGATACAAGCCGCCACGCCGGATAGTTATGATCCCTGGCCCGGCCTCGTCCAGGACATCTTCAACAATCGCCCGATGAACGATGGCGCCGAAGTCATCGCCATCGAGATGCCATACCGTGCCGAGGACGCCGCGATCGTTCCAGTCACGCTGCGCGTCAAGCTTCCGCCAGCTGATGGCCGCCGCGTCGTGGCGATCACGCTGGTCATCGACCAGAACCCCGCGCCGATGGCGGCGCGTTTTGAGCTTGGGCGGGATTCCCTTGTATCCGAGATCTCCACACGGGTGCGCGTCAATAGTTACACGGATGTTCATGCAGTCGCCGAATTGAACGACGGCAGGCTTTACATGACGAAGACTTTCGTGAAGGCCTCTGGCGGCTGTTCCGCTCCGGCCGCCAAAAACGCTGAAGAAGCCAAAGCGAGACTGGGCCAGATACGGTTCAGGCAATTCGCAAAGCCCTCCGACGGACCGCAAAGTGGCGCCCGCGAGGCCCAAATCATGATCGGCCACCCCAACAATTCCGGCCTCCAAATGGACCAGGTGACCCGGCTTTATATTCCGGCGTTCTTCGTCAATGAATTACGGATATGGCAGGACGACACTTTGGTTCTGGCAGTGCAAGGTGGAATTTCCATTTCGGAAGATCCAAACATTCGTTTCTCCTACGTGCCCAACGGCGCCAAGCGCATCCGCGTCGAGGCCAGGGACACCGACGGCCATGTGTTCCAGAACGAATGGAAAGTCGATAACTCAGGCACTTGATGCGCGATATGGTCTGAGCCGGCTGCAACGCGGCAGCAGCCAACCCACCGTCAGAAGCATCTCACTTCGGCTTCGGCCTGAGCTCGCCGCAATTCGTTGAGTGCACCCGTCGCCTGTTCGGAGGATCGGAATTCTCCGCCGAGGTTTCCACGTACCTGAGACATGCTTAAGACCGTTTCGGCCGTGACGTAGCGATCATAGGGCAGCAGCGACGCGATGACATCGATGGAGCATGAGCATTGAGCGATCGCCTGTCGCGTTTCACCGTTCGCCTTCAGGCAGCCGAACACGTATTCAGACCGCGCCACTGTCGGATAGTCGTTGACCTCGTCGGCGTGCGCGGCAAGGTCCGTGGCGCCCGGTACAACCAGCGCGAAGACGGTAATTCGCATCGATCCGGCAAGCGTCATCGCGGTCCTCCTGCTGGCGAGGCGGTGAATTACGGCTAATATAAAGAAAAGAAGCGCGTCAAACAAATGGCCGTCGGAAATTGTCGATCCGATCGCGGCCCCGAGCAAGGCCACGGCGGCAAGGAAGATGCCATATGCAGCGCATGCCATGCGTCGGGGAGGAGTTGGCGATGAAGCGTATTCTCGCAGGTGCAGCGCTCGGCCTTGGTCTCCTGGTCGTAACCGCAACAGCGCAGGATATGATGCGCGGCGTGGATCTGTCGTCGCCGGACATGGTATCGGCCGAAATGACTCGCAACGAGGTCGAGGCCGCGATTGCGACGGCAGCCACCGCGCCGGCCGATTTCACCGGCAAGAGATTGTCCAATCTCGACCTCTCCGGGCTCGACCTTTCCCGTGCGATCTTTCGCAGAGCCCGGCTCAACAAGACCAAACTTGCGGGCGCGAAACTCGATCATGCCATCCTCGACCAGGCGTGGCTGCTTGACGCAGACCTGACGGGCGCCAACCTGAGAGGTGCAAACATATTCGCCGCGCAGATGGCTCGCGCACATCTCGACGGCGCCGACCTCTCCAAGGCGCGCATTGCAGCCGACCTTACCGGCGCGAGCCTTGTTGGTGCCTCGATCGCGGATGCGTCACTCGGCGCCGACATGCACAACCAGTCGATGGGCCTCATGCGCGCGGTGCTGAAATCGGCGAAGCTGGAACGGTTGAACGCACGCGGGGCCGATCTGTCTCGTGTCGATCTTGAATTTGCGTCGCTGAAGGGCGCCGATCTGACCGGAGCTTCGCTCAAGGGCGCCAACTCGGGGGAGCCGATTTGACCGGCGCCACGTTGGTCGGGACCGATTTTGACGGTGCTGACCTCGCTTCGGCGAAATTGATCGCTCCTGTCGGCCTGGACCAGGCGAGGAATTTCGACAAGGCGAAAAATCGCGATCGTCTGATCCGGAATTAGCCGGTCTCAAACGTTCATCACGGGAGGTTTGATAATGATGCGATGGATCCTGGCGGCGGCGCTTTCGCTTGCGGGCGCCGGCCAACTCGCGGCTCAGGGCAAGGGTATCAGGTTCTGGAATCTGACTACGGCGACCGTCTCAAGCCTGCAGCTCTCACCCGCGGGGAAGGACAGTTGGGGGCCGAACCAGACCCTGAACGACAAGGACAGGGAAGTCGATCATGACGAGCGGCTGCGAATTACCGGCGTGGAGCCGGGGCGCTATGACGCAAAGATCAGCTATCGCGACAAGCGGCAATGCATGGTGCGGGACATCGAGATTAAGGCAGACGCGGTGTTCTCGATTGCGGACAAGGATCTGACGGATTGCAGCAAGTGAGGTTCACCACGGCCGTTATGCGCTTGCAAAATCAACCAGCGCGCGTTGCGCCCGTGGTGTCGGCCTTGTCCTTGGTATGCGGATATTCGCAGCGCCAACTCACGGCGTTCCATTTTGGATGCTCACCAACCCACTGGGCGATGTAAGGCGGCGCACCCATGGCGCACTGCCGCAGTGAAGCGGCGCCGGAAAACGTCAGATGAGTTTCCTCGCAAGTCACCGGCGACAACGCCGCGCAGACCGTCACTATCAGATCGATTGGATTCATGCCCAAAGTCCTTTTGGCTTCGCAGCAGCAACATACCCTCGAATAGAGACGGCCTTAGCGCGACGAAGTTTCAAATCCGTGAGAGATTCCGGCCCCTGATACCGCTGCCGATCGAAGGATTAGAGCATGATCCGGAAAAGTGGGTACCGGTTTTCCCTCGCGACAAACGCGGAGCGTTTGCGCGGAGATCATGCTCAAACAAAAAGATAGAGCGAGATGACGATCCGAAGAAATGTCATCTCGCTCTAGAAGTTAACCCCGAATATCACCCGAGCCTGGTGGCGTTCGAAATTGAAGAGATCCAACGCTGCGCCAGATGCGGCTGACCGACCCCAAACCTGGGGGCTCCAGGCGACAGTGAGCCGCGCTTGCTCGGATAATTGCAGATATGCCGTCGGCCCGGCGAATAGCGCTTGCCCGGCAAATTCGTCGAAGCCGATACCTTCGTATCTTCTGAGATAGCGCACTTCACCGCCGATGAGGAAACCGGGGCGAATTTGCGTCATCACACCGACCGCGACACCGGCCGTCGATTCCTGTTGGGCCACTCCTATTCCGAAGCGATGGGTCCATTCCGGCTCGTACAACAGATTGAATGCCGCCACGAGGCGGTTCGGGATCAATTCCCGATCGAGCGCCAGTGTCAGTTCGGTGCCGTATCTCCGGGCAGGTGCGGCGGTGATATCGTCAAACCGGTCGGCGTGGGTCTCCAGCGCGAAGGTCAGGCCAAACGGCGCTGCTTTCCGGTCGAACAACTTGTAGCGCAGATCGAGGGTAGCACCCTGCCAATCCATCTGCTGGCGATCCTCGAAACCGGGCACGCCGCCGATATCGTAGGAAGCAAAGGAAGTTCCCACCTCGATCCTGAAATTCCTGACAGGCACGAGTTCCAATTCGAGTTCCTGGCTCATCGCCCGGTAGCTGCCTGCCGTCTTGGAAAACCGTCCCGTGGTCTGGCTCTGGAATTCGTGCTCACCGACGCTGCCAACATCCGTGCCGATCGTAAAGCCAAACAGATGCTCGGTATCGATATCCTCGGCATAGGCGCAGGTTGGTACGAGCGCCGAAAAACACAGGATCGCAGTGCGAAACGCTGCAGCGCCAAAAGACATCCACAATCCAAGAGCCAATGAGAATCGGAGCCGGCAGCATCACTGACCGAGAGGAAATCCTATCATAATGGTAAGATCGCTGGCGAGGCGCAGAAGCGCTTCGTTCGCAGCGCAAACCAACTGACCGGGTCCACGTCGGACCTGGTTCAGTCCACCAGTGATGATAGCTGGAGAGATCGAACGGCTGACCGCACAACTCCAGGCGCGCCTGCCGCGGCTCGAAAGTTCACCTCCAGGGCCTCGGGCCGGGCAGATCGAGCCGCTGCGGATTATCTGCGGGCTGCGCAGGCGTACATGTTGATTTCCATGCCCACCGGCACTTCGACAATCTTCGGAGCTTTCCAGGTCATTCAGAACCTCCCAGGAATCTTGGCGCGTCAATCGCGCAACCAAAAGTAAAACCAGCTCAGGCGTAACGCAAGGTTTCAAAGCAACATGTGACGTTGTGTACCGTCAAACCGGCGATGACTACCTCAACAATCGCAGCAGCGCGCGTCCGGCCCGAGTGTTCAGTTCCTTCCCGTCCAAGGTTCCGTCCTTGTCCGGATCGGCCGCATTGAAGCGTTGCTCGACGACGCGAAGATATTCCTCCAGGGTCAACGTTCCATCGTGGTCGGGATCGGCGGCATCGAACTCCCTGGGGCTCAACCGCCCGGCCAGCTCGCGTTTGTCGAGGGTACCGTCATGATCGCGGTCGAGCCTCGCAAACAGGGCTGATGCGGCCTTCTTCACCTCGGCGAGGTCGAGTGTTCCATCATTATCCGTGTCGAACATCCGGATCGCTGGGGACCGACGGGATTCGGCCAAAACCGACGGGCCAGCAACGCTCAGTGTCGCGACAGCCAACGTCCCAAGAACAAATCGGCGCGAAATCATAACGTCTCCTCCGTTGGGCTGAGGGGTTGGGGTGCTGGACCCACGCGCCCAACCTGGCATTACGTCCAACGCGGCGAGCAGGACGTGAAACGGACCCGCGCCTCGCTGGTTCCACAACGAACACAATTCTGGACTCTTCCTGCGCTCACATGTCCGCTTTGTATGAAGCCGGAAGGTACGTGAGGATCATCCGTGGTACACTTGCATAGACACCTGGTTTTCGTGCTCACGATCTATCTCGGCTCGCCGGCGTCCGCTCAAGACATGCCGCGCGAGCCGGCGGTATCGGGCGCTGCAATCTTCCGGTCAAATTCGCCGGCGAAGCTCACCGGCAAGGAACGGCTCGGCAGGAAGTGGATGGATGAGCAGCGGATCGACAATTGCAACGTGCCGATCGATAAACGGGGAATCAAGCCGCGATCCAGCGCCTGTCACAATGCCCCGGCCAGTTAAATCGGACTGAAGATGTTCCGGCAAAACGCATGGTGCTGGTGACGGCAGGATGCGGAGAATTGCGTGCGCAGCGACCGGAGCCGTCCCACACCTCTATCCTGGCTGATAGGGACATTGCTCTTCGCACTCCCCTGCCCTGCAGGATTCGCGGAAGGCCCGCTTATCACGCCAGCGAGCATGGCTCGTATCGGCACGGTTGACGACCGCTTCCAATCCTACAATGTCGAAATGGTCGAAGTGACCGGTGGGGCATTCTGGAAGCCATATGGATCCAACAGGTCGCCCGGACATTCGGAACTGTATGAATCCCGCCCGCCGATCGATCTGACCAATCCGAAGCTACGAAAGCTGGCTGCGGCACTCGCGCCGGCTTACCTGCGCGTCAGCGGAAGCTGGGCCAACGCCACCTATTTTGCCGATACGGATATGGCACCGCCCGCGCCGCCCCTCGGATTCAGCGGCGTGCTGAGCCGCCAGCAGTGGCGGAGGGTCGTCGATTTCTCGCAAGCGGTCGGGGCGCAGATCGTGACTTCATTCGCCGTCAGTCCGGGTACCCGCAATTCGGCGGGCGTCTGGTTGCCGGACCAAGCTGATCGCTTTCTCACCTACACCTACGCGGTCGGAGGACGCGTCGCTGCAGCCGAATTCATGAATGAGCCCAACGTGTCCATGTCCGGCGGTACGCCGGCCGCAGACAACGCGGCAGCGTATGCACGTGATTTCAGGATATTCCGCTCGCTTGTGAAAGAAAATTTTCCGGAAATACTCCTCCTTGGTCCCGGCACGGTCGGCGAACCAGCCTCCGCTTCGGACCTCCTCGTTGCATCCGGCACCGGCAGCCTGGATGGAATCTCATATCATCACTATGGAACACCGTCGGAGCGTTGCAGCGGTACGAGCGCACCCGAGGCAGCTCTTTCCGAAGAATGGCTCTCCCGGACGGACCAGACACTCGCCTTTTACCGGTCGCTACGGGATAAATTCGAGCCCGGCAAACCAATCTGGCTGACCGAAACCGCGGAAGCGGCGTGCGGCGGAAACCGATGGGACGCAACCTTCCTGGATACGTTCAGATACCTCGACCAGCTCGGCCGGCTGGCTGCGGCTGGCGTTCAGGTCGTGATGCACAATACGCTGGCCGCAAGCGACTACGGACTGCTCAATGAGAGAACGCTGGCACCCGCACCAAGCTACTGGGGCGCGTTGCTGTGGCGACTGTCGATGGGAGGCGTTGTCCTCGATCCGGGCGTGCCGGTGCAGGCGGGGCTCCATGTCTACGCCCATTGCCAACGCGGCACACCCGGCGGCGTAAGCCTTCTGATCCTGAACGTCGACCGCAGCGCACCGCACGCGCTGACGTTACCGGCGGCCTCAGAGCGCTACACCCTGGATGCAGCGGCGTTGCAGGATACCACGGTGCGGCTGAATGGCCTTCCGCTTCGACTTGACCCGCAGGAGAACCTCCCGCGCATGGCAGGCGTGCGGACAGCCGCAGGCACCCTCACGTTCGCGCCAGCGACCATCACCTTTTTGACCATACCGTCAGCCGCAAACGAAGCCTGTCGGTAGGGCGTGGTATCAGTCCAGTTCTCGAATCACCTCTGCCTGATCAGAATGCACAACGCTGCGTCGGCTCACGCAGCCTTGGCCTTTGATTTTGCTACGTGGGTCGCGATTGCATCCATCAGTGCCGGGGACAGGCAGTCATAAGGCTCCAGTCCGAGTTCTTTGAGGCGCGATCTGATGCCGGGCATCTGCGACGGATCGACGCCGGCCTCGATCACCGAGGACACGAACGCTGCAAATTGCGGAGCGGCTGAACCGGCCTCGATAAAGAGCTCCGGATGAATGAAGTCCAGACCGTAGAACGGATGCTCCTTGTTCTCGATCCGGCCGAACATATGCGTGCCGCAAACCTTGCAGGCATTCCGCTGGATCGCCGCCGATGCATCGATCACCTGAAGCTTATCGCCGTTTTCGAGAACGCTGACGTTTTCCCGCGGTACGACCGCAACCACCGAAAAGACGGCCCCTTCGGGTTTCCAGCATTTGGTGCAGCCGCAGGCATGGTTGTGCGCGACGTCGCCCTTGACGCCGACTTTGACCGGCCGGTCCTTGCATTTGCAGACGAGTGTTCCCCCGGCGAAATTGCCCGAGCCTTTCCTTACTCCGTTGTCAACCGATGGGTGGATATGAACTGTCATGGGCCTATCCTCCTGTTTGACGCTTTTTGAATTCAGAATACGACGACCGAACGGATCGACTTGCCTTGGTGCATCAGATCGAACCCCTTGTTGATCTCCTCCAGTTTGAGGACATGGGTGATCATCGGATCGATCTGAATCTTGCCGTTCATGTACCAGTCGACGATTTTCGGCACGTCGGTTCGGCCGCGCGCGCCGCCAAACGCCGTGCCCTTCCAGACCCGGCCGGTAACGAGCTGGAACGGCCGGGTTGAAATTTCCTTTCCCGCTTCCGCCACCCCGATGATGACCGATACGCCCCAGCCGCGGTGGCAAGCCTCAAGCGCCTGGCGCATCACGGTGGTGTTGCCGGTGCAATCGAACGTGTAGTCGGCTCCGCCGTCGGTCAGCGTGACCAGGTGCTGGACGATATCGCCGCCGATCTTGGTCGGGTTGACGAAATGCGTCATGCCGAAGCGACGGCCCCATTCCTCCTTGCTGTCGTTGACGTCAACGCCGACGATCTTGTCGGCGCCCACCATCTTCGCGCCCTGAATGACGTTGAGCCCGATACCGCCAAGGCCGAATACGACCACATTGGCGCCTGGGGTGACCTTGGCGGTGTTCACCACGGCGCCGACGCCCGTCGTCACGCCGCAGCCAATGTAACAACTCTTGTCGAATGGGGCGTCTTCGCGAATCTTCGCCACCGCGATTTCCGGCAGCACGGTGAAGTTCGAAAAAGTCGAACAGCCCATGTAGTGGTAGATCGTCTTGCCGTTGTGGCTGAAGCGCGAGGTGCCATCCGGCATCACGCCCTTGCCCTGGGTCGCGCGGATCGCTGTGCAGAGATTGGTTTTCTGGCTTAGGCAACTTTTGCACTGGCGGCATTCAGGGGTGTAAAGCGGGATCACATGGTCGCCGGGCTTCACCGACGTCACACCCGCTCCCACCTCGCGAACGATCCCGGCACCCTCGTGACCGAGGATCGAAGGAAAGATTCCTTCGCTGTCAAAGCCGTCAAGTGTATAGGCGTCGGTGTGACAGATGCCGGTCGCCTTGATCTCGACAAGGACCTCGCCGGCTTTTGGGCCATCCAGATCAAGCTCAATGATTTCAAGCGGCTTTTTTGCTTCGAACGCGACAGCGGCACGGGTTTTCATTTTGACCTCCACTTTCGCACTGCAAGACATCCTCAATCTTGACTTCTGGTACGGCGAACTGCCTCACGATTAGACGTCATTTCTGTCCCATGCAGGCATCTTCGGCCTTTTGTGCTGCGGGTGGTTTGTCTTCATGCTTGGCGGGCCGACCGCGGGGGATCGCGTCGCTGGCGCGCGCCCGCAGATAGACGTAGATGTCGTCGAGATAGCAGACGACGTTCTTGTTATCGCCAAACGCCGGCATGACATTTTCCTGTGAAGAGCTGACATTCTTGCGGCCGGTGGCGACCACCCCGAGGAAGTCTGCGTAGCTCATGGTCTTCAGTGAATCCTTCAGTGCCGGTGCGTAGGTGGAACCCAAGCCATCGGGGCCATGGCAGACGTGACATTCCGAGTGATAGCGGCGGAACCCGGAATAAGTGTACCAGTCGACGGTGCCATCGGAGCCAACTTTGAAAGTCGGGTTGCCCTCCTTGTCCAGATATTTGCCATTCTCGGATTTGACCGCTGCCGGATCGACGGCTGTCTCAGCGACAGCGATGCCTCCGGATGCCGCAAGGGCCATCGCGGCAACTCCAAACCAGATCTTGCGCACGATTGTCCTCGGCATTCGATGACAGGCCGTCCCGGCGCGTCATTCGCGCCGGGACGAGTGTTTTCGTCACTGCGGCAGTGCGAACACCGTCAGCGTGCCGCCGAGCGCGGTATAGTTGCTCAGGGCCGCATAGCCACCCACCGCGCCAAGACCCGCGGTCGGTTCGGTCAGGCCCGCCGCAAGCCCGATGCCCGCCCAGCCGCCGACACCGGACAGCACCGCAACAAATTGCTTGCCGCCGTGCTCGTAGGTCGTGACGTTGCCGATGATCCCCGACGGGGTCTTGAACTTGTAAAGTTCCTTGCCCGTCTTGGCATCGACTGCCTTCAGGTAGCCTTCCAGCGTGCCATAGAACACCACTCCGCCTGCGGTCGCCAGCGCACCCGACCAGACCGAGAACTGCTCCTTGTCCGACCACACGATCTTGCCGGTCTTGCCGTCCCAAGCGATGAAGTTGCCCATATTGGTTTCACCGGGAGGCGGATACATCGACAGCGTCGCCCCGACATAGGGCTGACCCGCGGTGTAGCTCACCTTGAACGGCTCGTAATCCATGCAGACATGGTTTGTCGGCACATAGAACAGCTGCGTTTCCGGCGAATACGCTGCCGGTTGCTCGTCCTTGCTGCCGAGCGCCGCCGGGCAGATGCCTTTGACGTTGTGATCCTCGCCTTGCTTATCGGTCGAGTATTCATCGACGACCTTGGGACGACCATAGGTCGGCGAGTTCTTGTTCATGTCGACGCCGGTGGTCCAGTTGACCTTCGGGTCGTACTTGTTGGCCACCAGCAATTCGCCGGTGACGCGATCCAGCGTATAGCCGAGTCCGTTGCGATCGAAATGGGTCAACAGCTTGCGAGGGCTGCCGTTGATCTGCTGGTCGGTCAGGATCATTTCGTTGACGCCGTCGTAATCCCATTCGTCATGCGGCGTCATCTGGTAGACCCACTTGGCCATGCCGGTGTCCGGATTGCGCGCGAAGATGGTCATCGACCACTTGTTGTCGCCCGGACGCTGCTTCGGGTTCCAGGTCGAGGGATTGCCCGAGCCGTAATAAATCAGGTTGAGCTGCGGGTCGTAGGAGATCCAGCCCCACGTGCAACCGCCGCCGGTCTTCCACTGATCGCCTTCCCAGGTCTTGAGGCTGGAATCCTTGCCGATCGGCTTGCCGAGCGCCGTGGTCTTCTCGGGGTCCACCAGGAGCTGGTCGTCCGGCCCTTCCGAGAACGCCCGCCAGACCTGCTTGCCTGTCTTCATATCGTAGGCCGTGACGTGGCATTGTACGCCGAACTCGCCTCCGGAAATCCCGATCAGTACCTTGTCCTTGACCACCAGCGGCGCCGAGGTGCCGGTGGCGCCCTGGCCGGGATCGCCGTTCTTGGCCGTCCACTCCACCTTGCCGGTCTTGGCATCGAGCGCCACCAGCGTGGTGTCGGCCTGATGCAGGAAGATCTTGCCATCGCCATAGGCGACGCCGCGGTTGACCGTGTCGCAGCACATCACCGGAATGACGTTGGGATCCTGCTTGGGCTCATACTTCCAGACGATCCTGTTGTCGCGGGAGAGGTCGAGCGCATAGACCGTGTTCGGGAACGGCGCATGCACGTACATCATGTCGCCAATCACCAGCGGGCCACCCTCGTGGCCGCGCAGCACGCCGGTCGAAAACGTCCACGCCACCTGCAGCTTGCCCACGTTGGCCGCGGTGATCTGACTGAGCTTCGAATAGCGTTGATTGGCATAGTCCCCGGACTGCATCACCCATTCATTCGAGTTCTGCGACTGCCGGTTCAGTTGTTCATTGGCATTGGCGCCGCCCGCGCCAAACACCGTCACTGCGGCAAAACAGGTTGCAACTAGCACCTTGCGCATAACGAAACCTCCCTGTTGTGTTCTTAAGTTTACCTACCGCAGGGCTTTGGCTCGTCCAGCGGTCAACTCGTGGATCGAAGACGTTCTTTCGGCCGCGTCACAGCCTCAACGTCGCAAACGTCAACGGGATTGCAAACCGCCCGGGATCGGAGCCCGAGCACTAGATCCGTCAACACGAGAGTTAGTGGGTTTTAGTGGATTTGGGTGCACCAAAGCATGCCGTCACGAGCGGCGTCCTTTTTTCCTCCCTGATGCGAGCTTCAAGGCTTCGTCCAAAGACGGTCCAGGTGCTCCAATCAACTTTTTTCGTAAGTATTCCTACCCTGTTCGGTGACAGGAAACTTGCCCAAGAGAGAAGCGGGTTTGTTCGAAAGCGAAACAAAGCAAACTTTTTCGTGGCCAGTCAGTTTGCAGCGGCGCCACCTTTCGAGTCTCGTCGAGTCTCGCCGGCTGCCTTGCCCTCCCGTCAGCCTTCGCCTGCACCGAGCCGGAGGCAGGTTTTCCTTGACGGCGTCGGAAGTTAGTTCGAGGATTGGAACCATGCGGCTCCCCCGATCGTTCTGAACGAGGCAACTATCGCCCTCAGGCGAGCGACCGCCTCCAAGGCGCCATAATTTGATCTCGATTCACTTATGTGGTTGGGTCATGTCAAATTCCGTGCATTCGCTTAGCACCTACGGACTGCCGCCCAAGAAGCAGATCCAGTGCTGGACCGATGCACTGACCGAGCTGTGTGGCCAATTCGATGTGGATCCGCTCGATGCTTCGTCACTCGAAGGACGAATTAATTACACGACCGTCTCGCGCGTAAAGCTCTGCCAAATCGAAGTCAGCCAGCACCGGATCGCTCACCCCGCCTCGCGCGCGGGGGCCAGCGAGCACCCCTTCGTCAAGATTTTGTTCCAGACACACGGTGTCTCTCATTTCGAACAAAACGGCAGCCACTTTGACCTAATGCCCGGAGATTGTCTCGCTTATGATGTCTCCTGTCCGCACAGCATCGTCAGCCCATCGCTGACACGGCACGAGGTGGTCATCGTACCCGCGGATTTGGTGCAGGAACGCGGTTTTCATTCGGGGAAGCTGCCGGCCTGCAAGATTTCGGCGCGTGCGGGCACCGGCCGTATCGCGCATGACTTCATGCATACCGCGTTCGGCGAAGCTCCCAAATTGTCCCCGCAAACTGCACATGGCGTCGCCGATACGCTGATCGATCTCTTGCTGTTGCCGCTTCGCGAAGTCGGTACAGGGTTCGATCGTGGTGGTCCGGTGGCGCTCTACGAGCGGGCTCAGGCTTTTATCCATGATCATTTGCGAGACCCTGACCTCAGCATCGACCAGATTTCCATGGCGTTGGGCTGCACCAAACGCTACCTGCACATGTTGTTCAGCGACAGGGGCCTGACGGTCAGTGAATATATTTGGCGGGCAAGGCTGCTGAACTGCCGTCAAGAGCTGGAGACCCAGGACGGCAGGACGATCACGGATGTCGCATTTTCGTGGGGTTTTTCGAGCTCGTCACATTTCAGCCGGGTGTTCAGAAATTACTTCGGGATTGTTCCGTCCTCTATTCACAAGGCGCAGAGCGGTAGCCTCACTCCATTGGACATTTCGCCAGACACCTCGGCGCGGCGCCCTGTCTAGGCATTCTGCTGCGGCGAAGTCGGTCCGACTGCAAGATCAAAACCATATCAAGATCAGCAATCGCCTCGCCGCCACCCGATCATCATGCCGGGTATTTGGTGCCGCCAAAAACATCGGCCAACGAAAACGGTGGATTTGAGTGGAAAACTCCGCCGCCGCCACAACGATACCACGATGCGCTTGTGTCTTGATGGGAACGCGCTGGGGGCGAAACCTATGCCAGCGCGGTTGAGTGGCCGGGCGGCGCACTTATCTCCAGAGAGTGCGCGCTCGGCTACTTCCCATGGGATGGCGCAGCTGCGCAACCACGTCATTTCCGACAAATGCAAAGAACGACCCATCGAGGTGCCCATCGCCGGTGTCCTTCTGTTTTTGGCGTTCATCGATCGTGGCCGCATTGTTTGCGCCAAAAAACCGTCGCGGTTGGGTCCGAGCAAGATTTTACTTCATAAAGGCACCGGGGCCGCACAACCAGTCGCCGAATCATGGCATAATCCATCTTGCGGCGCGCTTGGCATCGCGCCGCTCTCTCCCGAACTTGACCCCGCGGCGGCGGGGTTTTTCGTAGGGCAAATACTCAACCCCCAATTCTTGTCTGCTACAATCATCGAGCCGCAAGAACCCTGGATGCGGGTGAGCGATACCGGCACTCTCCGATTCGGTAAGCAACTTGTTCAGCGTGCAACTTGAGCAACGTCAGTGCGTCGTGCTATCGTCCGAAGATGGTGCGTGTCGTCGACGATAAAAGCATTCCTGTCCGAACCGAAGGTCGGTAATACAGGAACCGCCTGAAAAGGCTGGAGCGGGTGAAGGGAATCGAACCCTCGTATTCAGCTTGGAAGGCTGCTGCTCTACCATTGAGCTACACCCGCGCGCGGCCGATCACCTATCACGCCCTTCGAGCCGCCTCAACCACCCATGCGCCCGGGAAACCGCCAAAGGGTAACGTTCAAGGCGACCCTTAACAGGCGGCAAATACCTGCCTATATTGATGTTTCCATCAACAACGAAAAGGAGGTGATCCAGTGTCTCTTACCAAGCGCTGTCACCTCGCTGGGATCGCCCGCTAAGCCTCTCGAGCTTGGCAACGGGGCGCTCTCGGCGCCTGGACCAGCGAGTTTCAAAAGTTGGGCGCGACGGGAGCCATCCCGCCGCGCCTTTTTATTGCCGCATGGCACGACGCTCGGACGCAGCGCGCACGTGCCGCGCGAAGGGGTGGGCGCGGATTGGCGGCGATGTTAGCGTCCGCCGCTTCTAACAATCGGGGGCGGCATGACCTTCATTTCATGGCAGTTCGGGCTGTTTGTTGCGGTTGTTTTCGCAGCCTATTACCTGCCGCCCGTCCGGCCCTTTCAGGTTCACCTCCTGGTGCTGTCGAGCCTGTTCTTCTACGGTTACGGACAGGCGGAACTGCTGCCGATGCTCGCGCTGGCCGTGCTCGGCACCTACCTGTTTCTGATCCTGGCACTGCGAGCCCGCGCGATCTGGCTTCCGGCCGGAATTGCCTTCAATCTCGGTCTGCTGGCGTTCTTCAAATATAAATTCCTGTTGTTCGAACCGGCGGCGATTTCGACCGGGTTTTCGGCCGCGGATTTTTTGCTGCGGCTGCCGCTCCCGATCGGGATTTCTTTTTTCGTCTTCCACAACATCAGCCTGCTGGTCGACCTGACCAGGGACCATAAGACACGCCGCCCCGATTTGACCGAGGCATTTCTCTACATCATCTTCTTTCCGCAACTGGTTTCAGGGCCGATCACGCGAGCGGCGATGTTCCTGCCGCAGATCGGGCCAAAACGCCTCACCGACGTTGACTTCGTCGACGCCGCGAAGTGGATTTTGACCGGTTACTTCTTCAAGCTGTATGTAGCCAATAATCTCAACGAGATGACGGCCCTCATGGACTTTCCGCTGTATGAAACGGTCCGGCTGGAAGACAAATGGCTGCTGGTTTTCCTCTACAGCTATCAGATCTACGCCGACTTCTTCGGCTACACCGCGATCGCGATCGGGCTTGGCCTGTTGTTCGGTTACCGGCTGCCGATCAACTTCAACCTGCCCTACATCTCCGCGTCGTTCTCGGAATTCTGGACGCGTTGGCATATCTCGTTGTCAACGTGGCTGCGGACCTATCTCTACATCCCGCTCGGCGGTAACCGCCATGGAAGATGGCGAACCTATCTCAACATCATGATCGTGATGGGTCTCGGCGGCCTCTGGCACGGCGCGGCGATCAGTTATCTCCTGTGGGGCACCATGCACGGCGCCCTGCTCGTTCTGGAGCGCATGCTGTTCGGAAAGATCGACGCGAATTCGCGATTGGCGAACCTCGCCCGGCCGCTGCGGATATGTTTTGTGTTCTTTTGCGTGTCGATGCTTTGGATTTTCTTCAAGCTTCCGAATTTCGATCATGCGCTCGCCTATTTGTCGGGAATGTTCACCGCCAGCGCCGTTCCCGGCCAGGCCAAGCTGTTCAACAGCCTGGCGCTGCTCTATTCATTGCCGGTGATCATCCAGCACCTCGCGCCTTCCTGGCTGTTAGAGACTGCGCGGCGCAGGGCAGAGCCCTATCTCTATGGCCTGATGACCGCGCTGATGTGCATGGAGGCAGGCCCCAGCACCTCCTTCATCTATTTTCAGTTCTGACCGCATGAACCCGGTTTCCCCGCAAAACTGGCTTCTCAAATGCGCCATCGCGGCCGCGCTGCCGTTGCTGGTCTATGCAGCGATCGCGCTGGCGGGACCGAAGGCGCCGCCGTTGCCGACCGGCCGCGACGGCGCATTGACGGTCCTGGATCGTTACGTGCAGGAGCCGGTCCCCACCGTTCTCCTGGTCGGCAGTTCGCTCACGGCGCGCCTGAACGAAGCCTATTTCGATACGCCGGATCTGAAGGTGGTTGGCCTCGCCGGCGGATCGCCGATCACGGCCCTCGAAGTGGCCCTTGCGCGCGACCGCCTGCCCAAGACCATCCTGATCGAAATGGATATTTTGAATCGCAGCGACGATCCCGCCCTGGTGCAGAAATTCAACGGTGACGGCGCGGCCACCTGGCCGAGCCCGATCCGGTCGGCGATCGCATTTTATGAACGGTGGCATCACGCACCGCCCGATCGCAACCAGGCAAAAGCAGCGGCGGTCGCCTTGCTCAGGGCCCCGCCGAGCGATTTTGACAACCGCGTCTATGTTGAGCGGGCCGTGCGCGAATGGAGTACGGCTGATCAAGGGGCAATCATGACGAACAACCTGGCGACCCTGCAGCGGCTCGTCGAAGAGATCGAGGCGCGCGGCAGCCGGGTCTATTTGTACAGCCTGCCGCTTGCCGGCGCGCTGCAAAATTCGGCCGCTGCGCAGGCGACCGCAGCGGCTGCGCATGCCCGATTTTCAGATGATCGCCGATGGCTGCCGCTGGATGGTTCTCTGCCGGATTTGCGCTGGGCGGACGGCGTCCATCTCGATGAACGTTCCGCCGTCATGATCGCGCAGCAGATCGACCGTTTTTTGCGAAACCCTGCCGCCCGTCCGTGACAGGCGAGGCAGCCTTCGCTACGCCAGGGCTTGCCGCGCCGCAGCTTGCTTGGCGCTCCCGTCCGTCTACGCTCTCGCTTCGCTCAAGCTAGGCCGGACACGCTTCGCCCTGACGATCTCCGCTCGGCTGCGCCTGGTGGCGGTGGCCCGCCTTCGCCCCTGGGGCTTCGGCGGGGCAGCCTTCGCTACGCCAAGGCTTGCCGAGCCGCAGCTTGCACAGCAAGCGAAGGCTGGTGGGGGAAGAAGGACTCGAACCTTCGAAGTCATAAGACGGCTGATTTACAGTCAGCTCCCTTTGCCACTCGGGACACTCCCCCGTCCAAACCTCATCGCAAACCCACCCGCCGAAAATGGCGGCGCGTGAGGCCGTCGATGACGTTAAAACCTGAGCACCCAATGGGTTCCCGGTCGGCGCGTTTATGGGCGAAGGGCCATGGCAAAGTCAACCAACGCCATCGCCTATCTGCAGCCCGTTAAGGCACCAAATTGCCATTATCCGGAACCCATGACACAAGCTGGCCATGAGCGATCGCGATCGAAAGCTAAGGTTCCGCCGCAGCGGCGGCAAGGGCCCCGACCGGGGCCGCGAATCCGGCCGTCGGCAGCCCTGGCGCGGGGGTGACCGCGGCGCCGACGATCCGGTCATCCTGTATGGCTGGCACACGGTTGCGGCGGCTTTGGCCAACCCCCAGCGGCGGATTCGCAAATTGCTGGTGACCGAAAACGCCGCCCGGCGCCTTGCCGACGACCATATCGACACGAGGGTGACGCCGGAGATCGTGCGACCGAACCTGATCGACCAGCGCCTGGGACCGGATGCCGTGCATCAGGGCCTGCTGGCGGAGGCCGATCCCCTGCCCTCGCCGGATATCGATGCGCTGGCGCAGGAGGGCATCGTGCTGGTGCTCGACCAGATCACCGATCCGCACAATGTCGGCGCGATCATTCGCTCGGCGGCGGCCTTCGCGGTCAAGGCCATCGTCACGACCGCGCGCCACAGTCCCGAAGCCACGGGCGTGCTGGCGAAGTCTGCCTCAGGCGCGCTGGAACTGGTACCGCTGGTGACCGTGCAAAATCTCGCCCGCGCGCTCACCGAGATGACCGACCAGGGATTTATGACCGTCGGACTCGACAGCCAGGGCAGCGAGAATCTCGGCGCGCTCACGCTGCGGCAGCCTTTGGCGCTCGTGCTCGGCGCGGAAGGCAAGGGCTTGCGGCAATTGACGCGCGAGACCTGCAGCGTCGTGGCGCGGCTTGATTTGCCCGGTGAGATCAAGAGCCTGAACGTATCGAACGCCGCGGTGCTGGCACTCTATATCGGCGCCAGCAAGCTCGGCCTGATGGGCTGAAGCTTCCAAAAAGATGACGCCCGCTCGCGGGTCGCGAACGGGCGCAGATGTCGTTGGTGTATGCGGCAATCAGTAGTAGCGGCGCAGCACGTGCTCACGATGGCCGTAGTAACGCGGAGCGTGGTAACCGTAGCGCGGCCCGTAGTGGTAGCCATAGTGCGCGCGGTGACGCGGATAGTCGCGATACCCGCCTTCCCGATAGACCGGATACGGCGCGAAGTCGCCTGGGCCGGTGTAAGTCGGACCCTGATCGACATAATAATACTGCGGCTGTGCCAGCGCCGGCACATGATACTGCGCGACCGGATCAGGCAGCCGCTCGAAGCCCCAACCGCCGCAGCCGGTGTTGCAGCCGCCATAGGCATAGACCGGCACGTAGGTCTGAGCACATGGGCTCGACCATCCGCACGCCATCGCGGGCGCAGCGCTCGCGGCCACCACGGCCATCGCCGCTACCAATCCTGAAATCGTCTGACGCATTACTCTCTCCTGTGGGGACGTTTATTGTTGGACTTGAGGGTTTACGGGCGAATCTTTCCGGGCTTTCGATCCCTGAAATCCCGAGGTGGATTGGCGAAATTCTGGAAGCCCCCGCCCTCACCATAGGGCGGGGCGGTGATCACGGGCGGCGGATAAAGCGGCACTGCAGGCTGCTCGGGCTGCGGCATGGATTCGGCGGACCATGATTGATGAAAACTCTGGGCAGCCCGCGGCTTGCCGCTCGACGGCGGCTCGATTTCCAGACGCCCATAGCCCGGCAAATGACCCGAGCTCGGATAGTAATGACCGACGCTTGGTGCGGTATCCACGAAACGGCCGCCATAGACCGTAGGCTGCACATGGATGCCCCTGCCGAGGCCCCAGTCGCCTTCGACCACGGAGTAGGACGCGTCGACGCCGTTAATGATGATGGGCACGCCGGGGCGGCCTGGAATCACGATGTAAGGGCCGTTGGCGCCGGCCCAGGCCGTCCATGTCGTTCCGATCAAGATCGCCAGTGCAAATGCTACGCGCATCATCTCAAATCCAATATCGGCCCTACCCTAGTCGAATGGGCGAGCCCAAAGGTTAAGGCCGTGGGCCAAACTGCCGGTAAGCCTAACGCCAATGCATTCACGCTCCGTCAATTGCGGCGAACTGCGATGGGAAAAAGTTAACGGCTGGAAACCGGCGTGGTGGGATCACGTCAACATGGTGTCGGCGATCGTCCTCGCACCGACCGCGATGGTGATGACGCCGACAGCACCCTGCAGGCCGCTATTGGCCCAGGTCAGCCAGCGCGCGGAGAGCGCGAGCGGCACGGCAATCACGGTTGACAGCGCGCCCATCCCGATCATCGAGCCGATCCCGAACAGCACGACGTAGCCGAGCCCGACCGCGACACTGGAGGCCTGCGACACCGCCAGCACCAGCAGCGCCGCCGAACCGGCCATGCCGTGCATCAATCCGACCAGCAGGGTTCGCCAGCGAAAGCCATGGTCATGCGCGTGAGGCGCGCGGGCGTGCGCCACGGTTTCACCGGCGTGACTGTGCGCATGGAGGTGCACTTTGCCGTCGCCGTGACTGTGCTTGTGGAAATGCACGCGGTCTCGCCAAAGGCGCCACAGCACATGGGCGCCAAGGCCGATCAGCATAATGCCGACAGCGGTCTCGAGCGGACGGGCGAAATGTTCGGGGACGGCCTGGCCAAGCCCAAGCGCGGTGCCGGCAACGACGAACAGGGTCAGCGTATGGCCCAATCCCCAGGTCAGGCCGTGCTTGACGATATCGCCGACATCGCTCCGCCGCGCGGCGATGCTGGAGACCGCCGCAACATGGTCGACCTCCAATGCGTGCTGCATACCCAGGAGAAACCCGAGCGCCAGAATCCCAAACATGCTTGGCCCGCCTTGCCTCGTCGTCCAGCTTGATCGCAAACTTCACGTCGGTTGGAAACCCGCACCGGCTGGATGCGAAAACTGTGCCGCTAGCGGCTTGCGTTTTCCCCAGCCATCACGGCCATTTGAGCCGGTTGAGAGACAAAATGGAATAACTATCGAAGCGCGTTGCTTGTGCGATCATGAAACGTATCGCGCGCTAGGACGATAAAAGGGATCGACCGTGACGAAACTCGGACTTCCTGGCGCTGTGCTCACCTTGTTGAAAACCGCCCGGCTCCGATCGGTCCCACTGCTGGCCGCAGGTCGCGCAAACGTCACCGATACTTAATCTTATTTTAGCCGCTTGAGTTGAGCGGCTGCGCTACACTTGTTGCTCGTTACACAACCTAAAAGGGAGAGCCGAATGGCCAAGCTTGGTATTCTGGGCACCGCGCTGATTGTTTGTTCTTTGCTGGTTGGGCCTGCAATGGCGAAGAAAGCAGCGACCAGCCATCCATCCACCGCGGCCGCTTGCGATCCGAGGGACCCGGGAAACCCGTTCAGCAAAGAGTACGATTACATGACCTGGAGCGCTTGGCGGAGGCGAGGCGGCTGGGACGATCGTAACGACTACACCTGCCAGCCCATCCCCTCTTACGCCCGAAATCACGGCTGGTAGTCAAGTCGCGGGAGCGGCGTATTCCAGCGCGTATGCCTTGCCCGGATCACGCAATCATCACGACTATTTGCCTCCGATTGCGACATCAAAAATCGAAACCCGCGTCCGCTGCTCCGCATTACGCATCTGACGTGACAACAACCGAATCGAGGAGCGCATGTCGAAACTGACATTGTTGGCTGCCGCCGCAGTCCTTTCTTCCGTGCTGGCAGGCCCCGCTATGGCGCAACGCGCCGTCCACTCCGGCTACTACGCCCAAGGCTATTGCCAGCTCCACGAGCCGGGAAATCCCTATACCCCGCAGGAAGACTACATCGCCTGGAGCGCTTGGCGCGCCAGGGGCGGTTGGGACGACCATAATGACTGGAAATGTATGCGCGGCAGCCGCCTGCACCACCGCGCCGCAGGATTCTAGGACCTGATAGGCGAAAAGCCTCGCCTTGCGGTGCATGTGCCTGCAAGGCATCGTCAAAGGCCATCGTTATCGGAAGAGAAAACAAGGCGGTTCTGCGGCCGCCTTGTTTCGCTAAAGCAAATCGGGGCGTCCGGCGCAACGCCTATGATTCATCGCCCGGTACAGCCTCTCAAATACCGAGTGCGGACGTCCCTTTCAGCGCCCGCGCCGCCATAGGAAGCGCCGAGACACCATTCGTAGTGAACCGCAAAATCCGATGACCAGCGGGCGCCTTGCAGGCCACCGGCGCAGGCAGGATTGGCGAACCCGCCGCGCACTTGATTAAGGGAAGCCTTGGCGTACTGTCTGCAAAATCCGGGATCAGCCGCGTGCGCCGCCGTCATTGCTGCGAGAAGCAACATCGATGAGATTGCCGTGGACGCGAGCCTGCCCGTCATGCCGCCTCTCCCATTCCCTTGATTCCCGGGGGCAAGTGTAACATCGCTCCGGCCCGATTCGGCAAGCCGACGGGCGAGCCGGCGCCGAACAACCGATGCGGCAGCGCTAGTCGAAGGCCGCGGCGGTCAGGTTTTTTGGGTGGCGGTGGCCGTATTCGCGGTTTGGATGCCAGTATTTGGATCGGTCACAATCGTGATCAGCTTGGCCGTGCCAGCACCGGTTAGCGCAAAGCTGGAATTGCCGATCCGAAAGCTGTTCTTGGTGGTGATGAAGGCCTGTTGAACCTGCAGGCCCGCGGAACTCTCAAAGGTCACATTGGCCCGGAAGCCCTTCACATTCGTAATCCTGATCGTGAACGGCTGATTCTTGAAATCCTTGCCGGTCCAGGTGCCTTGCCATTTCGTCGGATCGACATTGGCGAACTTCGATCCCGGCGAGAATAGGCTGTTCGTAGAACTTGCAGTGTAGCTCGACTGCAGGATGCTGAAGATACCTGTCATGGCGGCCTTCCGTTCGCGCCCCGTGGAGAGCGGGACACAGCAGGCATCAGTGGCAGAAGGAAATTAATCACCGGTTAACTATCGGCTTAAAGCTGTTCCGTTCGGGAAACCTTGCCGCGCACCGGATGCGCCGGACCTCCCGGACGATCCGCCATCGACGCGCAACTTGCCGCCGGCTAACCGCGCTGACCGCGGATGGCGTAACCAGCAATTCCGCAGGCCCCTTTCCGAGGGATTTTCGCGCCAGTAGCCCTTGCCGCGCAACTCTGATATTTGACGGCGCGCCCCTACCCGCCGCTCTCCCGTTGCGGCGGGCGAGAGCGACACATAGGGTTTTTGCGCATCTCACAGTTGCCGGTTTAGCTCAGCGGTAGAGCAGCGGTTTTGTAAACCGAAGGTCGGGAGTTCAATCCTCTCAACCGGCACCAGCATTTGTGCTGGTTTTCTTTACA